>Ga0209344_10000953_pt1 | contig 42750 bp, 43 predicted proteins | sample Cruoilmetagenom6_FD_187293 | JGI IMG/M metagenome (GOLD analysis project Ga0209344, IMG submission 187293) | Oil polluted marine microbial communities from Coal Oil Point, Santa Barbara, California, USA - Santa Barbara Oil Seep Sample 6 (SPAdes)... | ecosystem: Environmental > Aquatic > Marine... | reverse complement strand
AGGGCACTGTCCCGAATGGCACTAAGTTAAGGCCATTTAGCATACCTAAAGCAACAGCTTAAGCCAGTATTGGCGTGGGTTTCACAATAATCTAACCTTGCTAAAAGGGCTTAACTTAGTGGCATTCAGATCTGCCCCTCTCTCTTAACCACTTTACCTCGGGCATTTTGGCGTGATATTGCATCGCGCATATCCTAATCACTTGCCGCCGATTAACATAGTGAAATTTGATCCGTAACGCCGCATCAACGTTTTCTGCCTATGCCACGATGCCGTAGCTTCTGTTCGGCCAAGGTAGACGCCAGACATGATGATCCTGGGCTCAGTCATTTCTCGGCGCAACCTGAAGACTCGACGATGGAACCCTCATCGCGGGCTTAGGCGTCCGCTTTGTGCCTGATACGCAACAGGAATTGGCGACTTTCGCCGGCTTAGCGTTTTTCAGCCAGCATTTAGCACTGTTGCCCTGGACACCTGCTTTGACGAAGGTATAAGAACGACAGTTGGACTTATGACGGCAATCACTTTCGCACTTCGAAGATGAGGTTACGTTGTAGCCCGGCGCAATGTCGGAGCCTGGACGATCGAAACCAAATTCCGACGCATTCATTATTTTGACGCCAGACATGCAACAATTGTTCTTCGTGCGTTTTGGCACTTTGTCCTTCATCCAGCACATTTTCGTTGTTCTGACGTATGTATAGGCAAGGCATTGGGCATTGGTAGCACACGATGAGGCGCACTGAGCCGCACTTCCCGAATTGTAATTGTGGTAATCGTTGCCGGCGCGGTTATAGAAATTTTCCATTGTGGACATCGGATTGGCTGAGGATGATGTGGTCAAGATCGCCAGGGCTACGCCGAGGCATAGGGCGGCGATGCGGGACGCTTGCATTTGACAGAACATAAATATATCTCCTTTAATTCAATTGCTTGCTGAGAGACTTTTGAAAACCCGTTCTCGTTTGCGCAAAGTTCGTGGAAAAAGGGGTAAGTACCCATTAATGCTTCTGGGTTAAAAATGACCCGAAAGTGGGTCAACCTTGCCCATTCCTTTGTTACCAACGATTTTCAGCCAATTAACTGCCTGCAACATTTATTTATATGGGTGCGAAATAACCCACCCACTCTCTTCTTTAAATTAAATTATACTTATTAATCAATATGTTGAGTAATAGTATCTGCCTGGCACTATATATGCTTAGTTTTAGCTGTGTGCGGCACAATAGTACAGTCAACTTTTTCGGCTAACTACGGCGTAGCCTCAGGAAACTCTAGCAACCCCCCACACATTGTTCCTTAAATTACTCTAATGGACAATCTGGGTTTATGAAAAGGAGGTATACAATGAAATCCCCAATAAATCATGTTATTACACGTAGCAGACTCCCCTGGGTACTCCTTATTAATTTGAGTTGTCTCATGCTGCTTAGTGGCTGTCAAGTACCTAAGGCGTACTTAACCGAAATGGATAGCGGAGACATTCCTGAGCTGGATCAGCCAGCTGTTTCTTCGGGCGCGCCTCCTGCGGTCGACCGAGTGCTGAATGAACGAGAACGCAAACGGATGCAGGAATACCTGGCGCAGCATATACGGCACGAAGATATTGTCTCCCGATTCACCTCACCAGGAGGCGATGAGATTGCTTGTGTGGATATGCTAAAACAACCTGCCCTGCGACGTTCCGACATGGCAAATCATGCCATTGAATATCAACCAAAAACCTATGTTATTGAAGATGCAATGTCGCAAGTCCAGCGGAAAGAACCAGAACATCCAGATCATCTAACGATGGAACAAGAATTCACCTCTGGTGGGCAATCTTGTCCTCCAAAATCAATCCCGATGCAGTATCTCACCATGGACATTCTCAAAAACTTTGAGACGCTGGAAGCATTCTTTAACAAGACCGCGCCCAAGGATGGCCCCACCAGCCTTCATCAGTACGCGAAAGCGGACAAATGGGTCGACAACTGGGGTGGCGAGAGTGTGTTTAACGTTTGGAAACCATACACGGAACGCTCGGATGAGTTTACCCTCTCTCAGATGTGGGTCGTTCGCGGGTCAGGCGGTAACAAAGAAACAGTTGAAGGCGGCTGGCAGAAATATCGGGATCTCTACGGAGATTGGCGCTCCCGTTTGTTCATTTATTTCACCCCTGATAATTATGGCAGTGGAGGGTGTTACAACTTATCCTGCGGAGCTTTTGTTCAGGTGAATAATTCTGTGTATATTGGCGGCGCCTTCAGTAATTACAGCTCGCATGATGGCCCCCAATATACCTTTAAACTCCTGTGGTACAAAGATGGTGAGTCTGGCCACTGGTGGTTACGCTACGGAGACTCCTGGGTGGGCTACTATCCCCGCACTCTCTTTGATGTGAATGGGCTGCGCGATTTTGCGGCGCGAACCAGCTTTGGCGGAGAAATAATAAACCGCGATATCAACAGCCGTCATACACGTACTGACATGGGCAGTGGGTACATGCCATCGTATGGATTCAGATGGGCAGCCTATCAACGCTCAATTCGCTATGTGGATACCAACAATTTCTACCGCCAAGCAAGTGGCATGTCGACCTATGTGAGCGATACCGATTGCTACGATATTAAACTCAACTCAAGCAGTGGTTCATGGGAACAATACTTTTATTTTGGGGGCTGGGGCTATAACTCACAGTGCGAATAGTGCGATACCTCACCCCAAGTGCTGGAGGAAAACCTTATGAACGACTGGCGACTCAGTCTTCTCATTACAGGGGTAAGCGGTGTGTTACTGCTGGGCTGTTTCAAATCGAATATGATTCAGCCCGGCATGACGCCTGAACAAGTCATTGCTCAACGGGGGAAGCCTGACCGTATCGCAGTTCTAGAAGGAAAACTACTGCGAACGCTGCTCCCTGAAGAGTTAGAAAGTTATCCGACAAAAAACAGAGTAGTGTTTATCTATGACCAAAAGCAGGAGCGTATCTGGTTTCAATATGGCCGGGTCGCGGGGGTGGCCCAGGATGAAACTGCAGACCTGAGAGAGAAACACCAGACACCCGAACAAGCCCGGCGCCCATCACGTGAACCTCAGACCCCAGAAAAATAATGTGGATTTTCTCCATTGGGTTATAGGAAATAAGTGTCTGGAAACGGCCATCAACAGTCAGTCACCAGTTTCCAGTGAACGGCTGGTCAGCCTTCAAGTTCTGGGGGCACATTACTTATCTATCGGTAATTGAGTATTATGTCCCCAGAACTCGGGGTGGGCTAATAAGCGACCCCTGTAGTTTGCGAATTGCCGTTACTCAGTTCGGCACAATAGTTAGGACTTCCGACCCTTGGTCATATTTTTTGAGGTAAGCACCTATCGTTTCGAATGTGGCAGTGACTGGAGTACCTGACTGGTCTGAGGTTGAGACTTCCTTGCTGAACATCGAACCCAGCATCAGCTTAAAGGGGTTGACGTTGACTTTTTGTGCCACAAAATAAGCCTTCGTGTTTGCCTTGATCTTGTTAATGTCGTCGGTCTGATAGATGGCAGCATTAGTTATGTCCAGCACGAATTCGGTGCAATTTTGCCGCCCCAGCGTATATGGGTTGGCAATTACCGAATAGTGAGAATCATGCAGCTTGGTATAAGTGGGCGAGGCTATTACCTCTAACAAACGCTTCTGCAATTCGGCGGAAGGAATGATGATGCCTGCCTCCAGCTCTACCACACCAGAGAAGAAGTCTACCGGAAAATCCTGCACCAGATTACTAAAATCCGGGCGATCATTTTGCTGATACAGATTATAGATGGCGTAGCTTGGTAGCTTGCGTCCATCGCTGGTAGTTATCTCTGAATATACAGCGAACGCCACATGAGTAAATTGCATTCCCTCGGGTAGTTCGGAGCGGGAGCGCCCCATGCGTGCCAGCATGGCAACCCGCGCACCTTTAGCTGCCAATATTTTTTCCACTTGTTTGGAAAACTTGGTAATTTGCTCAGGTGTGAAATGCAATGATTCGGCTCCACTGCTGCTGGAGGAACTGAAACCAGCAGCGGCAATTGCCGAGAAATTGCCGATGCTGGCAAGCAATAGCAAGAAAACGATTTGAAGAAAATAACGCATGGTGACCCTCTTAAATATCTTGATCCGATGTTTTTGCGCTGTTTGTTTTCAGCGCTTCGTTGGGAGGCATAGTGGTAATTACTTCATCAGTAATATTCAGCGGCGTACCGATGGGGGAGGCTGTAGCCGCCCTCATTGAATCATGCGCGGCTTGGGCGCTGACAGCGCCTGCCGATCCCAAAACCGCACCTCCGACCGATAGCGGTATCGCCGAAGCAGCTGAAGTAACTTGCCCAGAAGCAGCTATAGAATGAGCGGCACTGCCGCTGGTGGCAGTGCCGGCTTGACCGGAATAGGTGATGGCGCGCCCAGCATGGGTGTCTTCCTTGGCATAAGTCGCGCTGCTGGCTAAAGCGACTAAAAAAACAGCACTTACAATACGATTGAACATGACTATTCTCCAAGTAAATTTAGTATGCCTGACATACATATGGCTTGCGTAGCCTATACTCAATCCAGGTTTTCGACAAGATGCGTTAACACAACTTCGAAGAAAATAAGGGTCATATACGAATGCCGCTAAGTTAAGCCCTTTTAGCAAGGTAAAATCTGAAAATTAGTGAGTGGAATAGCATAATTCGGCATGCAAAATACAACGGTTTTATTCTCTGGTTTCCACCTCCAGGCACTTCGTAGAATACCTCGCTCAGCTAGTCAGAAACTTTCCGATGAGATCGCAAAGTTAAAACAAAAATCGTTTAGTCAACTAGGTGAATGCTTTCGGAACTTCATTCCTGATCAGTATCTGCGTCCCTCAGAATCCGGGCTCTCAGTCGTCGACGTTTCTTCGGGTTAAAGAGGTGTGCAGCCGAGCAAGGTCGAAGATTCCAGCGAGTGAGAACCCCGTCTCGGCAAGGTAGGTCAGCCACCGGGTAGCAAGCATCGGGCAGGCGGAGGTAACTCCAAATGTTAAGCACGATGGGCGCAAGCCAATAGGCCGTAACCGAAAGTTGAAGTGATTTAGCCTAGAAAGTTTCCACACGAGCAGGGCGACCTTGTTCATGCAACCAAAGAGTGGAGGCTCAGGGGATTGCTATGTTGCTAACCCCCAGGATGTTATCAAGACGCTACAGAGGGCGCTCTATACTAAAGCCAAACAAGTGACGCCTGCTGTTACGCGCTCGATATATCGCCTTGCTATTTGCACTTAATATTTAAAGGGCTTAACTCCTCAAGTTGTACAATATGTTAAAAATTATGAAACTGAGCAAAGCGTGGGTCACATTGCTACATAACTGAAGTCGTTAGGCCAATGCACCATATTCATCTGGAGGTTATAGTTAAATGAAACTTTCGTATTTAATTTTTGGTATTGCGATATGCCAATTTGTTTCTGGGTGTGCTCAGCATCAGTGGCAAAGGCAGGGCAGTACTCAACTTGATTTCAACAAAGATAACTACGAGTGCCAAGCCGAGGCTGCAATAATTTATCCAACACAAATTGTTCAACAGCAACCATCTACTGGTCCATCAACCACAAACTGCTACGGCAGCAAGACGACTTACGGAAGCGCTGGAAACACCCACGACGACAGTCAAACTAACTGCACAACAAAGACTGGTCGACGAGCCCCGGGAGTTGCTTCAACAAAAGATGTAAACAAACACAACAGGAATAAATTAGCCAAACAATGTATGTATGCTCGCGGCTGGGAGCGTATCCGTGTCAAATAAATATATTTCAACATTTGTTTACAACATGTTGCTTTATTTGAAAGTCTGGCCTAACAAAATCAATTTGGGTCAGATTCGATTTAATTTGACACACTGACTTCATCCCAGTAGCCAGTAAGTGCAGGATGGCTCGCCTTCGCTTATTTCTACCCGACCAGTTTTTGCACGTTATTTAAAGCATTAATAACCGGAAAGGGTAACGGGATCAGGACTTGCAGTAATGCAGCGTGCATTACTGCAAGTCCTGCCCCCCATCTCGCTGACCCTATCTAGCGGGTAATAACCGAGCTCTTATTTCTCCTAATTCTCTTCAGCGGTTAAGTAGCTATCAAAATACACAGCATGGCAGGTATAGCCTCCTGGATTATTCACCAAATAGTCTTGATGATAGTCTTCAGCTACCCAGAAACGTCCGAGTGGTTCAAGGGTAGTAACCACAGGATTAGGCCAACGTTTAGATTTATCAACAATGCCAATCATTTCTTTGGCGATCGCTTTTTCTTCATCATTAGCAAAAAAAATAGCTGAGCGATACGAAGGGCCGCGGTCGTTACCTTGTTGGTTAACCGTCGTTGGATTGTGAATCTGAAAGAAGAAGTCGAGCAATTTTTTGTAGTTTGTTTGAGTTGGATCGTACGTGATCTCGACCGCTTCGGCATGATTGGAATGGTTATGGTAGGTCGGATTTTCATTCTGACCGCCAGTGTAGCCGGCTTCAGTATCGACAACTCCAGGCTGCTTTCGAATAAGATCTTCTAATCCCCAAAAACAACCTCCCGCTAGAACTGCTTTCTTATTTGTAGGCATAGTTATTTACTGTTAGTGAGCTACCGTTATGTAGCTTGGTGGTCAAGACAAATACCGTTGATACAGTAGCGATCGTGCCGTCCAACGTCTCGCTCGCCATCTTTTTTGCGGTCTGGTCCGTCTGGAAAAACATGTCCGAGGTGTGCATTGCAGCCCGCACATTGTACTTCAGTGCGGCGCATGCCGTGGCTGTCATCGCTGATAAGCTTCACAGCATCTTTACTGACCGGATCAGTGAATGACGGCCATCCTGTGCCTGACTCAAACTTAGTGTCTCCACTAAAAAGTGCTGCGTTGCATACTGCACAGCGAAACACACCTTTTTTGTCTGCATGTAATAAGTCACTGGAGCCTGATGGCTCTGTACCTCCTTGTCGAGCAACCCTGTATAGCTCAGGATTGGCTTTTTTTAGCTGTTCGTCTGTTTTCATATTCATTATCTTATGCTAATAAAATTTGAGTATAGCAAAGCTGTTAAGCACTTGCCGCACAAGCTTTTGTTTGGTGTTATATTTTATATTAGGTATGCACAAACGGGCTCAGGTCTCGCGCGGCGGTAGATTCCTGAAATGAGCATGTCCATTGCACCGAGTATTGCATATCGGATATGTTCCAGCGTTGTCGCTTCGGACTTGAAAATTGATTTTGGAACAGCTGCTATTTGATGAGTAAGTAGTACGAAGCTTGTACCATCAATATCTATAATTGGACATAGATTCTTAACGTCAGTTTTTTGTAATGCCTTGTACGGTGACAAAGGTATAACAATCCGTGAGTTTAAGTCATTCAGTAAAGTGTTTTGAATGACTAACAAATATGGGTATGTTTCATAAAGGATCTATCAACATTGCGGTTAAAGAGTGAATTGGCTCATTAGAAATTTCGGTATGTGTCAGAGAACAAACCATTTTTTTCAGCTAAGCCATTTAATGAATCTATAGCGTTTTTATTACTCTTAAGCCATTTGTCTCGCTCAGTAGCTCTAAGCTCATCTGCCAATGCCCGCTCTAAAGTGGCAGATAGATTAATTTTTAATTCTCTTGCCTTTGACAGCAAGTCACTGTTGATACTTAAGTTTGTTACCTTTTTTGAAGCTGTATTATCAAAAAACTGGAGCATGGTGGCTGTCCTTGTCGGTTTAACCTGGGAAAAAAAATGTTAAACATGGATTTTTCAAAAAATGTTGTACTTAATACAGCGAAAGTACCTTGGGTTAAGAGTCATATACCGGGTGTCGAGCGTAAACCTCTCGCCAGGGAAAATGCAGAACATGGACACGCGACCAGTATTGTTCGTTATATGCCTGGGGCCAACTTTAGCAGCCATGGCCATCCAAAGGGCGAGGAAATTTTTGTTCTTGAGGGGATTTTTTCCGATGAGACAGGTGACTATTCTGCGGGTACTTACCTTAGAAATCCAGAGGGATTTAGCCACGCACCATTCAGTAAAGAGGGTTGTGTAATATTCGTTAAGCTACATCAATTTCAACAGGGTGATGATCAGCGAGTCTGTATTGATACCAATAAAACGCCTTGGCAACCAGGAATAGGTGGATTGCAGGTCATGCCACTCCACCAATTCGGTACTGAATCAGTAGCACTAGTCAAATGGCCAGCGGGAGAACATTTTCAGCCACATACTCATGTTGGTGGTGAAGAAATTTATGTGATTAGCGGGGAATTTATTGATGAACATGGACGATATCCAACAGGAACATGGCTCAGAAGCCCTCATTTGAGTCAGCACGATCCTTATGTTGAAAAAGAGACTGTAATTTTTGTTAAGGTAGGGCATCTGTGACTAAGAATATTTCGAGCCTCCATAGGCTCGGTAGGTCGGGCTGAATGAAATAAAGCTCAACAACTCACCGCTCACCTTAACCAAGTGCCATGAGTCATACCCTGTTGAAATGCTGCGACATAGGGTATGAAGCGCGCTAGAATTACTTCGTTAGTTTTGTATGGAGTCCAGATCATGAACACACAACTCTTACAGCAAGCTCGTGTGTTAGATATTGACGAGCAGATCGAACTGGTTGAAGCTATATGGGACGGGATCGTTAGTCGTGGTGACGCGCCATCGTTGATCGAAGCGTAAAAACTGAGCTTGACCGCCGCCTCGCGGATCACCTTGCCAACCCCGATGATGTAGTCCTATGGCGTGAAGTGAAGGCTGCTGCGCTTGCCAAAATCAGGCAATGAGCCTACCTGTCCATTCCGGCGAATCTCACTTGTTGGATCTGCAATAATAGAAAGTAGCAGTGTAGGTATATATATCAGACTGAACAAAATGATTCGGGCAAACAAATGACAGCAAGTGTGTGTGCAATCAATGAAACGGTTGGGTTAATGGTGTCGCTTAATCCTGTGTGTGGTATCTTGCAGGCTAACTTAGTCTACGCACCCTGAGATGCCATGAGTCTGTTTTCCCTGATCGCCGCCTTGTTGCTGGAACAGCTACACCCACTTACTTCGCGCAAAGACTTGTTTGTCTGGCTGACACACTATGTCAATTTTTTTCAGCGCCACTTAAACGCTGGTGAGCATAAGCATGGCAAGATTGCTTGGCTACTTGCGGTCTTATTACCGTTATGCGTTACAGGTGCGCTGTATTGGTTGTCGACCCTTATTTATTATCCAGTGTTCGCCTGGGCATTCAGTGTGCTGGTGCTATACCTTACCATGGGTTTCCGCCAGTTCAGTCATTACTACACTGACATTCATCAAGCGCTACGTGATAATGATTTGGACAAAGCGCGTAGCATCCTTTCCACATGGCGTGAAATGCCATGTGATGAACTGGATGACAAGGAAGTTGCGCGGGTCGCTATTGAAGAAGGACTGCTGGCCTCGCACCGTCATGTGTTCGGTGTAATAGTGTGGTTTGTGATTACAATGCTACTTGGGCTGGGGCCAGTCGGTGCAATATTGTATCGTATGGCACAGTACATTTATATGTGTTGGGGTACGCAGAATGACGCCGAACTCAACGAATTCGGCGTGTTCGCGCGACAAGCTTATCATTGGATAGAATGGCTTCCACAGCGCCTTACTGCTGTGATCTTTGCTATTGTCGGCGATTTTGAAGGCACCGTTTATTGCTGGTGTACACAGGCAAAAACCTGGCCTGATCCAGAAGCGGGCGTTGTGCTGGCAAGTGGTGCAGGCGCACTCGGCGTACGGCTTGGATTGCCAATTGCACAGGGAAATTTGCCGCTGGACCGTCCCGAATTGGGGGTAGGGGATGAGGCTGACGTTGACTTCATGCAAAGCACTATAGGTTTGGTGTGGCGCGCGCTGGCATTCTGGATTGCGTTGCTGTTCCTCCTGGAGTTGGCAACGTTAGGTAGGATCTGACGTATCCGCAACATTGGTTCTTTGTTTGATAGATGTCAATAGGACACCTTTAAAATCGCAATTTTGCGAGCTCCGCTTCGCAGTTTTTTTGAGCAATACAACAACTATTACCCTGCAAAATCGTCAAGTGGGGTAAGCAGGCATTTTGCCGCAAGGTGAAAGCTCGCAAAATAACCTCTCGCTCAGTTCCATTTTCACTACGATTTTTAAGTCCGACAGACTGTTAGAAATTTGAATTTTTAGAGTCACCCATCAGTCGAACACCTCCCTCCTGCTTTTTCAAGCGTACAGGTCAACACTTGTTCTGGCTTATATCCTGAAACAGTTTTAGTCTCCGTGTATTTATCTTTCCATCTTGCTCTGTTTTTTTCAGTGCGCAGCCCGGTTCGTGCGTGTGACGACAGTTGTGGAAGCGACACTGGCCGTGAAAGGCTGCGAATTCCACAAAGCCAGCTTCGATGGCACCAAAATCAAGATGGTGTAGCCCGAATGCTTGCACACCAGGACAGTCGATCAGATGGCTTTCCGTATTTAAGTGATAGAGACGTGCATGGGTGGTGGTGTGTTTACCTGAATTTAATGCGGTGGATATTTCGCGTGTAGGTGCCTGTGCATCTGGCAGTAATGCATTGATCAGGGTAGATTTACCCATGCCGGACTGTCCTGCCAATATGCTGGTGTAGCCTTGTAGAAAGGGGCGCAGTGGGGCAGCATCCTCTTTGGCGCTCAGTTCCAGTACGCGGTAGCCAATGGCGCGGTAGGGTTCCAGTTGGGCACGAGCAATCGTTGCTGCTTCCAGTAAGTCGCATTTATTCAGCACGATGAGGGTTTCAAGTTGCTGGTCGTGTGCGGCGATGAGGCAGCGCGCCAGAAGTTCGTCGCTGAACGAAGGCTCGCTGGCCACGACCACAATAATTTGTGTAATGTTGGCGGCAATGAGTTTCTGGCGGTAGGCATCAGAACGGTACAGCAAGGTCTGCCGCGGCAGGATATGTTTGATCACCCCTTGCGCATCGCTTATGCGGTGAATTTCTACAATATCACCACATGCCACTTCACTTCTTTTGCCGTGTGTGAGACATGGCAGCAGTTCTCCATCAGACAATTCAACTGTATATTGGCGGCTGAATGCAGCGATTACTTGTCCTTGGATAGGTTGATTCAAGCGGTAAGCAAGGCGTCCACCTTGGCGGCGCAGATGAAGTCATTCTCTGACAGGCCTTGAATGGCATGCGTGGAATACTCTACATGGCACTTGTTGTAGCTAACGCTCAGATCGGGATGATGATCTTCGCGGTGTGAAAGCCATGCTACTGCATTTACGAATGCCATGGTCTGATAATAGTTTTTGAACTCGTAAACTTTACCGATAATTTGATCGCGCTGTACCCAGCTATCCAGCTGCTTAATCAGAATGTTGATTTCATCCTGAGATAACGGCTGAACAACGCCTTCGCAAGGTTTGCATTTTTTGTTTGTTAAATCACAGAATGTTGTCATAGCGCTCACTTGAATTTATAGAAATGTTTGTTGAGATAGGCTGCCAGGTCTAGTTTTTCCTGCGAGGAAAGATTAGCACGTACATTACGAGCGCATATTACAATTTGTGCCGCTAGTTGCAGTGGATCCTTCACTTTGTGGTTGGGACGCGTGAAGATGGCATTGCCGTCGCCGCCCATTTTGCCGCTGTGGCAACTGTTACATTGGTATTTGTCGAACAATTTTTTACCGGCTTCAGGTTGGCCATCGGCAAATGGTTCGGCTTGCGCTGTACCGCACAGTAATAAAAATATAGCAAAAAATTTCTTCATGACTAGGTTCCTTATAAAGATTGTAGTCGGGCAACACGCATCAGAGCAGGTGGGTGCGAGTCGTAAAACGTAGAATACAACGGGTCTGGCGTAAGTGTTGCAGCATTGTCTTGATACATCTTTACCAGCGCGCTGGCCAGATCATGCGCACTGGTTTGTTGCGCGGCATAGGCATCTGCCTCAAATTCATGTTTGCGTGAGTAGTAGCTCATAAGAGGATGCAGTAAAAAGCTAAACACCGGCAATACCATGAAGAACAGTAAAAGCGCCAGTGCAGTCGATGGAGTGGTAACACCGAGTCCGCCATAGAACCAGTTTGCATCCATTAATTGTGCTAGCAGCCATAAAAAACCCAGGCTTAAGGCAAAGGTGAAAACGATGCGTTTCAGCACATGGTGACGCTTGAAATGCCCCAGCTCATGCGCTAGTACAGCCTCAATTTCTGTTGGCGCGAGGCGTTCCAGCAGGGTGTCGAAAAATACAATCCGTTTTGTTTTGCCGAAGCCCGTGAAGTAGGCGTTCCCGTGTGAGGAACGCTTGGAGCCATCCATTACAAATAGCCCTTGTGCGGTGAATCCGCATTTCTGTAATAGTGCCTTAATACGCATTTTGAGCGTCTCATCTTGCAGTGGGGTGAACTTGTTGAACAGCGGTGCGATGAAAGAGGGATAGATGAATAGCAGCAGCAGATTGAACGTTACCCATACTCCCCACACATACAGCCACCAATTTTCGCCCATGCGTTCCATGAGCCACAGTACTCCAAATAATAATGGCAGGACGAATATGGCGCCGATTAACAAACCCTTCGCGGCATCAGCCAGATACATTGCCAGCGTCATTTTATTGAAGCCGTAGCGTGCCTCAATGACAAATGTGCGGTACAGGCTGAATGGCATTTCCAACAGGGATGAAAGTAGTAGCACCGTCAGGATGGTCGCCAAGCCTTGTATAAGTGAATTGGTAAAGGTGGTCAACCACAAGTCAGCGATCCACTGTATCCCACCACCGAGGGTGAATATGAGTAGCAGCAGCGCATTGAATGGCGTGCTCAGCAAACTTAATCGTGTTTTAGCGCTTGTGTAGTCTGCCGCTTTTTGGTGTGCTGAGAGATCAATCTGCTTGCGAAAATCAGATGGCACTTCGGTGCGATGCGCGTGGATGTGGGTAAGATGACGTCGTGCCAGCCACATTTGAGCGATAGTAGTTAAAAATAGTGCACTAATAAATAACGCGGAAAATTGGAATGGATTCATTTATTCTGATTTTTTTATAAAAATATAAATAACTAATTGATATTATTTGCTTATGTTGTATTTTATAGCATGTTCAGGCTATGTTCTATAAATTAAAAATAATTGGCTTGTAGTATTGGTATGGCACAATACCTGTCCGATAGTTATATCAATAAAAAAACGCAGCGAATTATGGCACAAAATAAAGACCACCTGATTTGGATAGACATGGAGATGACCGGTCTGGTTCCGGAAACTGATTGCATTATTGAAGTTGCGCTGGTTATTACTGATAGCGATTTGAATGCTATTGTTGAAGCACCGGTATTGGTAGTTCACCAAACAGATACCGTATTGGATGGCATGGATAGCTGGAATAAATCCACCCATGGCAAATCTGGCCTCATCGACAAGGTAAAAGCATCTACGCTGGACGCTGCGGCAGTGGAAGCTCAGATGTTGGCGTTTCTCACGGAACATGTGCCCGCTCGCATTTCACCGATGTGCGGCAATTCCATCTGCCAGGATCGGCGCTTTCTCGCACGCTGGATGCCGCAATTGGAAAGCTATTTTCACTACAGAAATTTGGATGTAAGCACTCTTAAGGAACTTGCTAAACGCTGGAAGCCTGAAGTGGCTCAGGGAATAAAGAAACACGGTAAGCATGAAGCGCTGGCCGATATTTACGAATCAATCGATGAAATGAAATATTATCGCGAGCATTTTATCCAGGTATAAAGGGCGCCTCTAAAAATCCAGTTTTACCAGCAGCCACTTTGCGGCTTGCCTGCTTGCCCCGTTTCGTCACAATACGGCGTTACTCGAAAAAATCATCGCTACACATCATCATTAGATGCCGCGTACAAATTTTGTTTGTGCCTTGCCTTATCTGGAAACTTGAATTATTAGAGGCGGCTTTTACAAGTTAACGCTTAGCGCCAATTGCCAGAGCCCTTAAACGGCTCTGCTCCCGTTGCGGGGTTTGCGGCTTATCCAGCCAGCCGTGCAGGTTATCCAACACTAAATCCGTTAAGGCGTGCATCCAGTCTGGCCGTTCATTGAGGCAAGGAATGTAGTGATATTCGCCGCCGCCTGCATGCTTAAAATCTTCTTTACCTTCCATTGCAATTTCTTCCAGCGTTTCCAGGCAGTCTGCTACGAAGCCGGGACAGATTACATCAACTCGCTTAGTTTTTTTCATACCTAATTCTTTAAGTATGGAGGTGGTATAAGGTTGGATCCACTCAGCGCGACCGAAGCGTGACTGGAAGCAAACAGCGTATTGTTCTGTATCAAGTTGCAGTGCCTCAGCTATCAGCCGTCCGCTCTTCAGGCATTCACAGTGATAAGGGTCACCTTTCTCCAGCGTGTAGCGCGGTAAACCGTGAAAGCTCATCACTAGCTTATCTGGACGACCATGCAGCGTCCAATAATCGCGAATGTTTTGCACAGTGGCTGCAATGTAGCCGGGGTTGTCGTGGAAGTGTTTAATAGTGCGTATTGCGGGCATGTTGCGTTGTTTGGTCATTTCGTTAAAGATGACATCCCATGCAGTGCCGGTTGCACTGGCGGCATATTGTGGATACATTGGAACAAGCAGAATACGCTGACAGTTTTGCATCTTGAGTTTATCCAGCACACTGGAAATTGAGGGATTGCCATAGCGCATGGCGTAGTCCACTACCAGAGGCATGCCTTGGGTGCGTTCCTCCAGATAGTCTTTTAGCAGACTGGTCTGACGTTCGGTATGCACTTTCAGAGGTGAGCCTTCCGGCATCCAAATGCTGGCATATTTAGCGGCAGATTTCTTTGGCCTAGTGTTTAGGATAATGCCGTTCAGAATGAACCACCAAACAAGTTTTGGAATTTCGACCACACGCTGGTCGCTCAAAAATTCACGCAGGTAAGGTTTGACTGCTTGGGCGGTGGGCGCGTCCGGCGTGCCAAGATTAAACAATAATACAGCGCATTTCTCAGGTGTGCCGTGGGTGTAGGTGGGTTCAGTTGAGTAAGTCATAAAAGTTTATCCAAAAAATTTTCTACTGAGAAAAATAAACAAAATACTGATTGAAAAATTTTGGATTGTTCTTCTCTGTGGCGCCTCTAATGTTGATGTTTTTTGCTAGTTTTGAGACAGCGCATTGCTGAGCAGCTTGGAGGTGATGTCCACAATCGGGACAACTTTTTCGTAATCCATGCGCTTGGGGCCGACCACCGCCAGTGTACCAATAACCTGACCGTCAGAAGTATAAGGTGCACTAACTACGCTGCACTCGCCCAACCCCGGCAACCCAGATTCGTTACCGACAAAAATATGCACGCCAGGTGCATGACGGCTTACATCGAGTAACTGCAGTAGCTCCGTTTTCTGTTCGAATACTTTGAACAGCCCGCGCAGCTGTTGCATGTTTGAAGAAAGATCATTTATATATAGAAGATTGCGTTCGCCGCTGATCACATAATCTTCATTTTTTCGAGAAATTACCGCATCACCTGCCGCCATCGCCGCGCTCATCAGCGATGTCAGATCGTGCTGCAATTGATGTAACTCGGACTGCACGCGTTGGTGGATATCCTGAAGCGGGCAGTCAACATAGTGCTGGCTTAAAAAACTGCCGGCCTCAGTGAGCTGAGCTTGGGTGTAATCCTTGTGAGTCAGCAATACACGGTTTTCCACCTCGCCATTTGGCATCACAATGATCAACAGAACTCTTTTTGTGGATAGGCGTAAAAATTCGACATGGCTCACTGTGATTGCGGAACGCTTAGGCGTGGCGACCACGCCAGCAAAATGAGTGAGCTCTGACAACAAATTGGATGCCTGCGTCAGCAAGCGCGAAGGGTTGTCCGGTTGTAATTGGTGTTCGAGCTGCTGCACATGTGCGCTGTCCAGCGGTTGCGCTACCATCAATGTGTCGATAAACAAACGATAACCTCGCGCTGTCGGCACGCGCCCAGCGGAAGTGTGCGGACTACTCACCAGCCCCATTTCTTCGAGGCCGGCCATTACATTGCGAATAGTGGCAGAGCTGATTTCCAAGCCAGAAAACTCGAGTAGCGCGCGTGAACCTACCGGCTGACCATTGTTAATATAGCGATCCACCAATGTCTTAAGCAAAACTTGTGCGCGGCTGTTAAGGATTGTTGACATGTAATCTGATTTAGACGTAAAGACGCCGTTTTTTAATAAGTGTTTGTTGTGTTTGTGGCTGATCGATAAGCGAGGCCGACTCGAATATCAGCAGTTTAAAATTTAATGAATTCGTCAAAAATTTAGGCTTTAATCATGCTATGTCCAAATAATGTTTATTACATTCATAAATAACATATATAGACAGACTTGTGGATTCTCAAGTTAACATTATATCCACTTGGTAAGCTGGAAGTTATCCTAATCTTGTTCTGCACTTGATATATCTTCGCACAGCCTGTTTTAGTGAGAATTTTAGACTGGGTTTAAGTAAAAAAATATTTAAGATTACTCGATCAAGTTAAAGATATAAATTTTTGGTAACGTATAAATTGGAGACCTGCGTTAGATTTAAAGATAATTGCCCTCCAATATGGTGCTTGGTTTTTTGTGGCAACAAAATCCAAAAAGGAGGGCAACATGAGAGCTGCCCCCGCAGCATAAAGATATTACGATTGAATTTGACTGTCAATTCAGAATTGATATAGGGCGGCGTGACTTTTTATCGATTATGAAAGTGTTCCTGATGTTGTACCCACATTAATCTAAATTATGAAATGTAGTTCATTCAAAACAGGAGTGGTTAGTCAGGAGTGAATAATATGCAGTTTTTTCTCACTCATGATTACGGATTAGATTAGGCTATGTCGTCGTTATCTGTTGATTCTTGGCAACCATGTAATTATGAATGACTTTTAGTTAACTATGAAACGTTCAACTCCATGATATATAGGTGTTTAGTAAGATTTAAGGCTAAGTTAAACAATTAATTGCAGCATGGTTTTAAACCATCACACTAAACCTATTGCGTTATTTAACGAAGACGGAGGTTGGCAAATGCAAGCTCAAATTAGATTTATGCTAAGGCGTCTCAAAGAGAAGTTGTGGGTAAAGCCACTTTTTATTTGCTTGCTTTCCATTGCAGCTGCATTTTTAGCTCAAGTAGCCGATCAAATGGGATTATTTCCAAGGGCTCCGGAAGTAACCTCAGAATCAATCAAGATGTTGTTGTCGACCATTTCCTCCAGCATGTTAGTGATGGCAGTATTTGCCGTCGGATCTATGTTGTCGGCCTACCAGTCTGCCAGTAGTGCTGCGACACCACGTGCTTTCACGCTAGTGCTAGCTGACGATGTATCACAAAATGCGCTTTCCACTTTTATTGGCGCATTCATTTTTAGTATCGTTGCTCAAGTTGCTTTAACAAATGGTTACTACGAAAGGGATGGACGATTTACGTTGTTTGTGATGACTATCTTTGTTTTCGCGTTAGTCATTTTTAGTTTTATAAGATGGATAGATCGGATTGCTCACTTAGGGCGTCTTGATACCATTATCAAAAAAACAGAAGACGCTACCGAAGAAGCACTGTGCCGTCATTTAAATGAACCAACCTTGAGAGCCCTAAAGGCTGAAGGTCGCATAGACGGAGTGGCAATATATGCGCAGACTATTGGTTATATTCAACGAATTGACATTGGCGGAATACAGAGTATTGCTAACGAAAATGATTTATTTATTGAGGTTGCATCCTTACCAGGTGCATTTGCAGCGCCGGATAAGCCAGTGGCTTATATTCGATCATCGCAGTTAACTTTAGCAGAAAAAATTGATACCCAAGCCATTGCCAAATGTTTTTTTATAGGCAGTAACAGAACTTTCGATGAAGACCCTCGGTTTGGATTTGTTGTATTGTCAGAAATCGCGAGCCGAGCTTTGTCACCCGGCATTAACGATCCGGGAACTGCAATCAGGATTGTAGATGCCTTTGTCCGGTTGCTGTCACAATGCGCTCAGAATTCAACGCAAACTGAACCAAAGCAAGTAGATTTTGACCGAGTGGCTATTCCAGAAATTTTGTTAAATGACATGTTCGACGATGCGTTTAATCCTGTTGCACGTGATGGCGCAGGAACCATTGAAGTTGTAATAAAGCTACAAAAAGCCCTGTCGACGTTGGCCGACCTGGGTAGCGCTCCAATGAAAAAGGCCGCCTTAGGACGTGCCAATTTGGTTTTTGCGCATGCCGAAAATGCGCTGAAGGTATCGGAAGAAATCGATAAGCTTCGACTCGTATCTGACTTTGTTTCTCATCGCGAGTCGCGTTCATAATCAATGAGGTCACATAATAACTGGGTAGAGAACAGAACAGGCTCTCGCCCGCCCTCTACTCCCCATGCATTGTATCTTGATGCTAAAGAAGCGCTCGTCTATGTGCAGCGAAGCAACAGTTCCCGGAACGCTGAAGCGGAGCCACGCTAAACTGGCAGCCAGTCTTTGTTGTACACCTGAACCCTGATCAGCACATTAAAGACGAACAAAAGAAAGAAGATTTGGAGCACAAATTAGCAGTATGAGTTTGATCACTCAGGCGACAACTAGTTTGCCAATCACCTTGATGGTAGAACAACACTTCGACACAGGAGTCATGTAAACCAGATTAATGGTTACAATTCGAGAATCCTGTGTAACTCTGTGGTTAAAATATGCTGATCTCAAACCTGGCTCCTGCCGAACTTCGCTTCACCATCGATCCCGATTCGCTTGGGTTCTCTGATACTTCAGAATTGCTACCGTATCCGCTACCCTGGATCGGACAGGAGCGTGCGGAAATGGCCGCCCGCTTTGGTCTTGGAATGAATCAGCCAGACTACAACCTGTTTGTGCTGGGTGAAGTCGGCAGTGGCCGTTCTTCGCTTCTCAGGCAAGCGATGCAGGCGGCCGCTGAAAATAAGGCGGTGCCACCCGACTTATGCTATCTGCACAATTTCGATGTGCCAGAAAAACCGCAGTCTTTGTATTTGCCTGCCGGGCAGGGACGCCTGCTGCGCCAACTCATGCTGCGGATGGTGAAATCCCTGCAGACGGAAATTCCGCAATGCTTGGTGGGTCAGGATTTTAAAGCCGAAAGCGAGCGCATTGAAAAAACTTACAAGGAAGAAGAAAGCAAGAGCTACGCCGAACTCGAGGCCTTTGCCGAAGCCCGCAAATTCGCTATTCAGCGTGAGGAAGGGCGCATGGTTTTTACTTTGCTGGGTAAAAAAAAGCACTTGTTGACCGAAGATGAAGTGCTTGTCTTACCAAAAGAACATCGGGCCGAGATAGAGCAGGCCGAGCAGGAATTGCGTGCGATGATTGCCAGCTATTTCGAGAAAACCCGGCCGCTGGAGCGAGTGATGAACGATGCCTTGGCGGCGTTGTTGCGCCAAGTAGTGAAGCCGCTGTTGAATCATGAATTACAAGGAATCAGAGATGGATTGAAAAAGGAGATTGAAGATCACGTCAAACTTAGTGCATATCTGGAGCAGATCATGCAAGACGTACTCGAAAATCTGGAGCTGTTCAAGGTTTCCAATAACGATGAGGCAAGTCGGCAGGAGGCGTTAAGCAAAGTATTATCCCGTTACCGGGTCAATCTGGTAGTGGACAATGGTGGCCTGAGCGGTGCACCGGTAATCGTTGAAGATAATCCATTATTCCGCTCACTGTTCGGCAGCATTGAATGTCAGACCGAAAACGATATGTTGGTAACTGATTTTACCCGTATTCGCGCTGGTAGCCTGCACAAGGCGCATGGAGGTTTCCTTATGCTGCAGTTACGCGATCTGGAGACCGATGAGGTGGTGTGGGCGAAGCTGCGGCGCTTGTTGCGTAGCGGCAAGCTGCAAATGGAAGAGCCGGGCACGGCTCTTACACCGATTGCGGCCATTTCACTCGAACCAGAGGCTGTGAATGTTGACGTCAAGATTATTTTGATCGGTTCGCGTGAAGAGTATTATGAGTTACAAGAGGACGATCCGGAGTTTGCACGCCGCTTTCGGGTCAAGGTCGATTTTGCCGAAAGCTTTTTATCCAGCGCTGAAACCCGTCGCGCTTCGTCAATTTTTATTGCCCACGCTTGCCAGGAGCTAGGGCTACCTCATTTTTCCGCCGCCGCCGTAGCTCGTCTGTTAGAGGATTCCCACCGCGAAACGGACGATCAGTCTCGCCAAAGTGCAATCTTCTCCCGGGTCGAGGCGCTGGTAATGGAAAGTGCTGCGCTCTGCCGTGCTCGTGCCGATCTTATAGTCGAGGCAGCGGATGTGGAGGCTGCACTACGTGCGCGCGTCTCACGCCACGATTATCCCGATCAGCGCTTGCATGAATCCATTGCCGAAGGTGATGTGTTGATTACGGTGCATGGTGAGAAAGTAGGCCAGCTTAACGGTCTTTCCCAGATAGATCTGGGAGATTACCGTTTTGGCTTTCCTTTGCGAATCACGGCGCGCACCTTTGCCGGTGAAGACGGTTTGCTCAATATTGGACGCGAAGTAGAAATGTCCGGGCCAATCCATGACAAAGGCGTGTTCATTTTGCAGAACTACGTGTCTGCCTTGTTTGCCCATATTGCACCGCTCGCACTTAACGCATCAATTGTGTTCGAACAGGACTATTACGGCGTAGAAGGTGATTCTGCTTCCTGTGCCGAACTTTATGTTTTACTTTCATCTTTGTCAGGCTTGCCTCTCAAGCAAGGTATCGCGGTTACCGGCGCGGTCGACCAGCATGGAGAAGTGTTGCCGGTGGGTGGAATTAACGAAAAAATAGAAGGTTACTTTCGTGTCTGCGAAACGGCCGGACTGGATGGCAGCCAAGGCGTGTTGATTCCACACCGTAACCGCCGGCACCTGATGTTGGAACATAAGGTCATCGAGGCCGTCGCTAAAGGCTTATTTCATATCTACACTGCAGAACATGCGAGCGAAGGCATAGAATTGCTTACCGGTTTCCCGATCGGCATTGCAAACGGAACGGGCAATTATCCATATGACAGCGTACTGGGCCGCGCTCAGAAAACTTTGCTAGCCTATCGCCGCGCCTGCCAGATGTTGGAACATCCGAAGGAGGGACGCAAGCATTTGCGCTGAATAATCCCAGATAATCTATTAGACCTGATTCGCGTGATGACTTCGCATTCCCCCCTTTGAAAAGGCTATGTCGTAGTTATCTGTTGATTTTTGGTAACTGTTTAATTATGAAGGATTTTTCGTTAACCATAAAAACGCCCAACTCTATGATTTATAGATGTTTAGTAAATTGTTAAATCAAATTCAACAGCTAATTGCGACATAGCCTTTGAAAAAGGGGGGCTAGGGGGGATTTGAGCATTGCAGGAACACAAAAATCCCCCTTAATCCCCCTTTTTCAAAGGGGGAGGCCGGTTAAATTGCCTAATGGACTATCCGGGATAATGGGAACAGGCTTCTGAAATTCAGGATGCCTCTGAAAGCTCAGTTTTGTGAGTAGCCTCTTTGCGACTTGCTTACTCTGGCTCGTCACGATATGGCGTTATTTTAATAAATAGTTATTGTACATCAATGATATGGCGAGATATAAGTTTTTTATTTGCGCCTTGTTTTGCCTGAAAAATTGAATTTTTAGAGGCACTCTTTTGCATGTGATGTTCGTGGCATAAGGCTCCGTTTACGTAAATTCGTGTGGTGAAATTTTACGGTTTGCATCGGCGCATCCAAAAGCACTCCCATGTATAGTCGTAAATGTGTGAAAATAGGGGCCGCAAATTGGGCATTTAAATTAATCTTATTAATAAAGGCGACAAATTGGCAAAACCTAATTTTCAATTCGAAAAACGTCAAAAAGAATTAGCCAAGAAAAAAAAGCAAGAAGAAAAAAAACAGCGCAAATTAGAAGAGAAAAACTCGCCTTCATCAGATCCGCCCGATCGCTCTAACGATGAAAGTCCGCCCACCTGAATCAATACAACGCAGCTTTCGGCAAGTCTGTGGCTGGCTTGTCGGTAAAGCGTGAAGTTTTCTACCTGATTGCCTAATGCTCAGCACTAGGGTGCACTGGCGCATATGCTTGGTGGCGTGGTTAAGTTTACCGCGTTGAGTTGGGCAAGTGCAGTGTTGTGGTGGCAGCGATTGAAATCAAGCAAGTCATTAAGTCCGACAGGCTGTTAGCCGAGCTCAATGCTTTCGAGTGGGCGGTACTTTTAGCAGCACCCGTTCCACCTGCGCACTGTCATTCCCATCGCTCAACCATACCTGTCCATCTTGAATAGTGCATTGCAACTGCATGTTCCGCTGAGCCAGTTTGGCGATAGCGCGCGTACTTTCAATAGGCAGGTTAATTACACTCAGATTTTTGAGCCGTTCGAATTGACTGCTGTGTTGCGTGAACCACATATCTGCGGTGCGGCCGCCATAGGTGTAAACAATTACCTGATCAGAGCGGCCACAGGCTTTACGTATTAGTTTTTCGTCGGGAAGCCCGACGTCTATCCACAACTCAATCGCACCCGTTAAATCTTTCCGCCATAAATCCGCCTCATCATCAGCTGTCATTCCTTGACCAAACTCCAGATATTCATGGGCATTCAGTGCAAAGGCCAACATCCGCACCATCATGCGCTCATCTGTTTCAGAAGGGTGTCGCGCAAGGGTAAGCGCGTGATCTTGGTAATAGTGACGCTCCATGTCCGCGATTTGCAGATTGGCTTTGAAGATGGTTGCTTTAATAGCCATATAACTCCTGAATCCATCTCACGCAGAAATGAGTCATGTTTGCTCCTGTAAAATTATTCTAGCACCCGACCACGCATACTTTTAGTCGCGCCATGCTTGGCTTTTCTGTCCATACGCTTTCTCTGCGAACTGCGCGTAGGTTTTGTTGCAAGACGGACGGTGGGCAACACCGCGATGCTCTGCACCAACCCTTTCAAGCGTCGCAATGCCTCATAACGATTCTTTTCCTGGCTGCGAAATTCTTGTGCCTTGATAATTACCACGCCGTCTTTGGTGATACGGTGATCGCGCAGTTCAAGCAGCCGTGCTTTTAATGATTCTGGCAACGATGAGGCATTGATGTCGAAACGCAGATGCACAGCGCTGGAAACTTTGTTGACGTTCTGTCCGCCCGCCCCCTGCGCACGCACGGCGGTTAACTCGATCTCATGGTCAGCAATAGTAACGTTGTGGGAAATATACAGCATGAAAATTATGCAAGCACCGTGATACGTACGTCGCCTAGTGTCACCACGGATCCTGCACGTATTTTGCAGGTCTTTCGCAATTCTACGTGTCCGTCAACCGATACGACACCTTCCGCGACCAGAATCTTACCCGCGCCGCCGCTATCACACACGCCAACCATTTTAAGCAATTGGTTTAGCCCGATAAACTCGCCATTAAGTTTAAATTCAAATTGTTGTATGGAAGTTGTCATGGTAGGAAATTAATTACAGTTTCACCGCATGTTCACGCGTGGTGTGGAAAACCACTTGTGGCCAGCGTTCCTGGGTGAGCTTGAGGTTGACGCTGTTCGGTGCGAGATAGGCCATATTGTTAGCGGCATCGTAGGCGACGTTGTGCGATAAGGCCTTCTCAAAATCGGCGAGCATTCTTTTGTCGTCACAAGTAACCCAGCGCGCGCTCGTAGTATTGGTACCGTCGAATACGGCATCCACGCCGTATTCGCCCATCAAACGGCTGGCAACTACATCGAACTGCAGTACACCGACTGCACCTAAAATTAAATCACCTCCACTAACTGGCTTGAATACTTGTACCGCACCCTCTTCACCAAGTTGCTGCAAACCTTTATGCAACTGCTTAACCTTGATCGGGTTCCGGATGCGCACGGAGCGGAAGAAGTCTGGCGCGAAATAAGGAATGCCGGTGAACTGCAATAACTCGCCTTCGGAAAAGCTGTCGCCGATTTGCATGTTGCCATGGTTGGGTAAGCCGATAATGTCGCCAGCATAGGCTTCCTCTACCTGCTCACGGTTGGAGGCCATAAAGGTGACAACGTTGGACACACGAATTTCGCGGTTAATACGCAAGTGTTTGATCTTCATGCCACGTTCGAAGTGCCCGGAGCAAACACGCAAGAAGGCGATGCGGTCACGATGATTCGCGTCCATGTTGGCTTGTATCTTGAATACGAAGCCAGTAAAAGCCGCCTCGTTAGGTGCGACAACACGCGCAGTGGCATCGCGTACACTCGGCGCTGGTGCCCAATCCAACAAGGCGTTGAGAATTTCGCGCACGCCAAAGTTGTTGATGGCGGAGCCAAAGAATACGGGAGTTTGCGTGCCGGCCAGAAACGCGGCAATATCAAAAGGGTGAGAAGCACCGTGCAGTAGCTCAACTTCTGCCTTAAGTTGCTCTATTTCCAGTGGGAACATTTCTACAAGGCGCGGGTTATCGATGCCTTTAATTATTTCAACATCTTGATTGGCGTGTTCATCGCCCGCCGCGAACAGCAGAATTTCATCGCGCAATAAATGATAGACACCACGAAAAGTCTTGCCCATCCCCAGCGGCCAAGTCACCGGTGCGCACTGGATATTAAGGACTGACTCAACCTCATCCAGTAATTCGACTGGGTCGCGTGTTTCACGGTCCATCTTGTTAATGAAGGTTATGATGGGCGTGTCGCGCATGCGGCACACGTTGAGTAATTTTATGGTTTGTGTTTCCACACCCTTGGCCGCGTCGATAACCATCAGCGCGGAATCTACAGCGGTGAGTACGCGGTAGGTGTCTTCGGAAAAATCTTGGTGGCCGGGAGTATCGAGCAGATTGACCACATGGTTACGATATTCGAACTGCATCACTGAGCTGGCTACAGAAATGCCGCGTTGCTTCTCGATATCCATCCAGTCGGAAGTTGCATGGCGACCACTCTTGCGTGCCTTCACTGTACCCGCCAATTGAATCGCGCCAGAAAATAACAGTAATTTTTCGGTCAGCGTGGTTTTGCCCGCATCCGGGTGGGAGATGATTCCAAAGGTGCGACGGCGCGCCACTTCGCGCGTGTTTAAATCACGCGAGACAGGTGCGGGTGCGTCGACTGTTTGTAGTACAGGCTGTGTTACAGAATCCGTTTCCATGATGAATGTCTCGCGAAAATAGGGTGTTACAAAAAATAAACAAGTTCGACAGATTACTAGGTGCTTAATCTAAATTTAGCGAATGTCGCCATCCACATAAAACCATTGTTCGCCATCGCGCACGAAGCGACTCACTTCGTGCAATCGATGCGCACGGCCACCAACTTTGTAGCGCGCCACAAACTCCACTACAGCGCGGTCTGGCTCCTGAAGGTTGTACTCATGGCGCTTCACCTTCAACCCCAGCCACTTGGTCTCTATTTTATCAACCATATCCAATGTGGTGGGGCGTGTAGAGGGATGCCAAGTTGCCAGTAAATAATCCTCGCGTCCCAATGTGTAAGCAACATAGCGGGAACGCATCAATGCTTCAGCGCTGGGGGCAGACGCTTTGCCCTCGATATAATATCCGCAACAGTCTGTGAGGTTTTTATTGCTGTCGCAAGCGCAATGAGTTTGCATATCAATTATGCCGACAATAGTGGTGGTTCATTCATCAGCGCGATCTGCTCACGCAATTCGAGAATGCGATCTTGCCAATAGTGTTGAGTATTAAACCACGGGAAGGCTTGCTTGAAGGCTGGATCGTCCCACCGCTTCGCCAGCCAGGCGGAATAATGAATCAGGCGCAAGGTGCGCAGTGCTTCAACCAGATGCAATTCACGTGAGTCAAAATCGTAAAAATCCTCATATCCCGCCAGCACGTCATTCAACTGTCGCGTCATGTCAGCACGTTCGCCTGACAACAGCATCCACAAGTCCTGTACGGCAGGCCCCATGCGGCTATCGTCAAAATCAACGAAATGCGGACCGTCATCTGTCCACAGTACATTGCCTGCATGGCAATCTCCATGCATACGTAGTGATTTTATATCGCTTCCGGCATGATCATAGCAATGACGCACACCCGCCAGTGCCTGCTCTGCTACGCTTCGATAGGCCGCCTCAAGATCAACAGGGACAAAATTATTGGTCAGTAAATAACCAAGTGGTTCTACACCGAAGCTGTCTATACCAAGGGTGGGGCGATGCTGAAACGGTTTGAGCGCGCTAATGGCGTGGATGCGACCAAGAAAACGCCCCATCCATTCCAGCGTGTTTCGATCTTCAAGCTCAGGCGCCCGTCCACCGTGCTTGGAAAAAACAGCGAAGCGGAACCCTTCGAAGGTGTGCAGTGTTTTGCCACCCAGCACCAATGCAGGTACCACTGGAATTTCGCGTTCGACCAACTCTTGCACGAAAGCGTGTTCTTCGAGTATGGCCAAATCTGTCCAGCGTTCTGGCCGATAAAATTTTGCTATCAGCGGCGCGCCTTCTTCCATACCTACCTGATAGACGCGATTCTCATAGCTGTTAAGCGCCAACAGGCGGCCATCGCTGCGGCAGTTCAGGCTATCCAACGCGTTCATGACACAATCGGGGGTAAGTAAAGAGAAAGTAGGCGATATCACCGTTGAAGCGTTTTTAGCAGGCATTATTTCTTCAGGGGAGGAGTGGCCTGAACCAGCCCCAAGTCATTCCAGCCTGCGTGACCTAAACATCGCAGTGTTTCAATATTTTTGTCGAATATTTTCTCGGTTTCAGGAAAAGCTGACACCGCCTGCACCATACTAGCTTCACGCAGCAAATGCATCATGGGATACGGCGACCGGTTGGTGTAGTTTTCGATATCGTCAGGTTGCGTCCCGTCAAACTGATACTGCGGGTGAAAACTGGCCACTTGCAACGCGCCTTCCAGATCCATGTCTTCCAGCGCAGCATCAGTTATATCGAGAAAATCGTTGTATTCAAAAAAATCAGTCAGTACATAGGGGTGAATAAGCAAAGTTGTGTCGATCTTGACTGCTGGCGTTTCGGCCAACACTTCCAGTTCACGCATGAGGTCTCTTAGTAAGTCCTCATGTGTGGTCGCATTGCTCACCACATAGCGTATCTGATTTTTTACGTGAACGTTCTTGGCGAACGGGCACAGGTTCAGACCAATGACGGCCCGCTCCAACCACAGTTTGGTCGCAGCTATGATTGTTTCGTCTGTTGTGATATTCATTTCAGGTGTTCTAGAAAGTTGAGTCATGTTCTCCAATACGGCTGATAATTTCGTAAAAAAATTAATCAGCTTGGTCGGGTTCGGTTCGGTTAATTGCTAGCAGGCTGCTAGCTCCGGATCTTGGCGAATACATTGTTTAACGACCGTACCCACCGGAACGATGCGCTGCAGGTGCGCGAGAAGCAGGCTTACCAGTAGCGGCATTGCTGCGACCTGGGCCATTGCCCGTACGCGGCGCTGCACGAGTACGACTCTGACCACCACGCCCTTGTCCCTGTCCTTGCCCGCGACCACTACTACTACCTTGACCGCGATTCTGGCCGTTTAAAATAGGCTCTGCCTTAATGCGAGGATCGGGTTCGAAGCCGGGCACTTGCACAACCGGAATTTCACGCTTGGTCAATCGCTCAATGTCATGCAGCAGCTTATGCTCATCAATACATACCAGGGAACTTGCCTCACCTTCGCTACCCGCGCGACCGGTGCGTCCAATGCGGTGGACATAATCTTCCGATACATTAGGCATCTCGAAGTTAACTACGTGCGGCAATTCGGAGATGTCGATACCACGCGCAGCAATGTCAGTCGCCACCAGCACCTGCAGTTTGCCTGTTTTAAATTCCGCCAATGCGCGGGTGCGCGCCGCTTGGCTCTTATTGCCATGAATGGCCAGCGCTGGGATATTATCCTTGTTGAGTTGTTCAACTAATTTGTTGGCACCATGTTTGGTGCGTGTAAACACCAGCACCTGATGCCAGTTATGTTCCTTGATAAGATGGATGAGCAACTCACGCTTTCTTTCGCGATCCACCGGGTAAACTTTCTGCGTGATCAGTTCTGCAGTCGCGTTGCGACGCGCCACTTCTATCATCGCCGGTTTGTTGAGCAGCCCATCGGCCAGCAACTTGATCTCGTTTGAGAAGGTGGCGGAAAACAACAGGTTTTGTCGTTGCTTGGGCAATATAGCCAGGATTTTTTTGATGTCGCGGATGAAGCCCATGTCTAGCATACGGTCGGCTTCATCCAGCACCAGAATTTCAATATGCGACAGGTCCAGCGTTTTCTGCTGCAAGTGATCGAGCAGTCGGCCAGGTGTGGCAACCAAAATGTCCACACGGCTTTTCAAGCGCTGTATTTGCGGATTGATGTTAACGCCACCAATCATAGTCATCGAAGTGAGTTTGAGGTATTTGCCATAATCGCGCACGCTCTCTTCTACCTGCGCAGCAAGCTCGCGCGTGGGGATAAGAACTAACGCGCGAATCGGTGCCTTACCGGTTGCAGCTTTCGCAGGCGCAGTAAGACGTTGCAGGATAGGCAGGGTGAAACCAGCAGTCTTGCCGGTGCCGGTCTGTGCACCAGCCAGCAGATCGCCGCCGGATAGAACAACAGGGATAGCCTGCGCCTGAATGGGCGTTGGCTCAGTGTAACCACGCTCGGTAACAGCGCGAACGAGTTCATCGGACAAGCCGAGATCTGAAAAATTCATAAATTATTCCTAGAAAAAAATCGGCCTGTCGCCGTTGATGGCGCCAGTCTTAGGCAGATAGATGGGTTTTTAAACCAGTATGGACAGTGGCAAGAAGACTAGAACCTAACACCACTCATTTGATTATAACAGAATTGAATTGCGTTACCGGATTGATTTTTAGAGGCGCCCTACATATATAAATCGCCTGTATCGTTTGATCCCATCACAGCGGATTTACGTTATGTTGTTGTGTGAAAACCTGCCCCCCACACTGTACTAATCATCTAATCACACAAAACTTGATGTAGCGCTGCACCCAATTCAGTAAACTTGAATTGATAACCAGTATTTAACATCCGCTTGGGAATAACACGTTGACTGCCCAGTAGCAATTCAGACATTTCACCCAGTAAGAGCTTAAGAACCCATGCTGGTGCAGGGAGAAAAGCGGGGCGATGAAGGGTTTTTGCTAGTGTTTGGGCAAATACCTGGTTAGTGACTGGGTTAGGTGCGGTCAGGTTAAATGGGCCATCAAGCTCGGTGCTATTAAGTAATGCCAAGCAAATGGCCACATGGTCGTCGATATGAATCCAGGACATCCATTGTTTGCCACTACCCAGTCGCCCACCCAACCCTAATTTGAACGGCAGTATCATCGGTTGTAAGAAACCGCCATTTTTGCCAATAACCAAGCCTGTGCGTAATTGGCATACTCGAACACCATGCTCCTTGGCTTTTTTAGCCTCGTTTTCCCATTCGACACAAAGTTGGTGGCCAAAATTATCTTGGCCAAGTGATGTTTCGTCGAGTATTGTATCGCTCTGGTTACCATAGAAGCCAATTGCCGAACCACTCAAGAAAACTTCAGGCTTAGTTTGTGTACGCGCAATAAATTTCACCAGATCCTGAGTAATATCAATGCGGCTATGTAGAAGGACTAGTTTGCGCTCATCTGTCCAGCGTTTACCAAAAATCGGTGCGCCAGCAAGATTGATAATGGCTTCGAAAGAATCAGTCTCAGATAGCGTCTTCAAGGAATTGAGTGGCGTAACTTGATCGCCAAGTACGGCATTGACTTTATCAGGGTGGCGGCTGTAAATCGTTAATGAGTGACCCGCTGCAAGTAATGCTGGGCATATTGTTTGGCCAATAAACCCAGTTCCGCCTGTTATCAGTATTTTCATGGACTGGCTCCTTATTAATCACAACGCGCAGTATAACTGGCGGCATTCGTCGGCGTGATTCCACGGTAGCGTTTGTCAGGCAGTTCGGTTAATGGTTGAACCATGATGAGTCGTACAAGTCATGCAGGCTTGCGACGGGCTTTATATATGCCGGGACGGGTAGCGCGCAGGCACAATCTAGTTCTATTTCGGGCTTTCGGAGATAGGTTGAGTACAACAGGACTGGCACCTAAGGCGGTATTGGGGGCGGTGATGCGCAAACTGGCGGGTCTCATTTACGGGGTGATCAAATTGGGGCAGCCATTTGCTGTCAGTTTTGCAGGCCGCAATTTTGACTTGCAAGACGACATCTGACCCGAATGGCACTAAGTTAAGGCTATCCAGCATATCTAAAGCAACAACTTTAGGCAGTATTGGCGTGGATTTTACAATAGTCTAACCTTGCTAAATAAGCTTAACTTAGTGCCATTCACATCTGACCCCGATGCTTGTTTGATGGTAGACCCCGTTGTGTTTGCACTGCCGGTATCTACCGCACTTGTTAGGCACCAAACCTCTCCGTAAGTGCTTCGACCAAACGCTTTCCGTTATCGGCGTCCATAGAAACGGAAGTGCTGATCGGATGGTAAATGCCGAAATCCTTCCGCACCTGCTCCGCCGGCATAGCTTCGTTCAACTTCTTTGCAACTGAATGCCATCGAACTGATCGCCTATGTAAGCAGCAACCTTTTAAAAAATCACCCTTGTCCCCCTTTTTGAGCAACTGGTAATTGTTGCCTGCGAGAACTTCGCCCCAGCCGATGGCTCCGAATCCTTTGGTGTATGCAATAACAACATCGCCTCCAACATAACGATTCAATAACCTCTCTCCTTGATCTCCCGGTAAATCGTCAAAACACGCAGGTATCTGGCCGGCAGAAATTAGAAAGTTCCACCATGCTTCATCCGACCTTGCGATGTTGTGCCAGAAGTAACCGGGTTCTCGAGCTGAAGCTGTAAACGTAAGAGGGAATAGCGCACCGACCGATCGATCGAATGCGATGGAAAATGAAACAAATTTCTCTGAGCCGACAGCGACTGGTGTGTATGCAACACATCGGAATGGAACGCCCTTAGAGCTAAGCCACTCTCCAAGTGAATATACAGTTTCATCAAAGGCTCTAGCCACAAGGATGATGCGCGAGTTCTTATTTATTTCATCAACTCTTGCTTCGTTACCCAAAAAGCTAAATATGTCCTCTCTCTGAGACTTTTCAGGTGCAAAGCGCGACAAGAACGATTCACCTTTATAAGCAGAGAAGTCCGCGAGGTACTGCAAGGCCTGTGTTTCAATGCCAAGTAGTCCAAAGTCCCGTTTCAATTCAATAATTACGCCGCTGCCTCCCCGGTCTAACGCGAGAATATCGGCCCGCTTCTTTGTCCTTGTTAGAACTTGATTACTAATGAGTAGCAATGGCTCGCCGAAAACGGCTTCCGAAAGGATTTGAGCAGAACCATTAGACTCTAAAGAAACCAGCAGGTTTTCCAACTCAAGTTCTTTCGGCTTCCACTCCGAACGAACAGTTGACAAGGATTTCTCATTTTCACTGATTTTGAATAGCACTCGATGTCTCCTTAAACATTTTTCAGGTAATCGACTTCTCGCGTAAGATCAATCTTATTACGCCGTCAAAAGTATCGATGGAGACTAATCTAGCATTGCCATATATATTACCCGTATCGTTTGATCCCATCACAGCATCTTTACTATAGTGTTTTCTCAATACTGTAGGTTACATGCAACGAATGGGTTGCGCCCACTTCGACTTTAACTACGTTTTCCGCCGCATTCACACTTTCCACGCAGACCATGCCGCGATAGCCTGTGTCGCTGCCGAAATCTCCCATTTTCGCGGCTTTTTCTACCCATGGGTTCCACACTACTGTGGAACGACTGCCGCGCTTGGCAATACGAATACTGCGCTTATGTCCGCTGTCATCAATCAAACAGTCAGAGTCGGTATCCACATAGAGACGGTCTACTTCTGCGGCTATCGTAATTGCGCCCGATTGTGTTTTGCGTTGCCAATCACCCACTTTGTCAAGATAAGCACAGCCATCCAAACCGGTGATGCGAATTTGATCTACATCGCTGATAGCGAAGTAAGTATGCAACGCTTCGCCAATTTCAAACATGGTTTGGCCGGTATTTTCGGTGACCAGCTCCACGATCATCTCTTTGCCGATCGTAACGATGTTTCGAACTCGACAAGCGTGCGGCCATTGCGCAGGAGGAATTGAGCTTTGTGGCAGTTCAAAGGTGATGCGCGTGCTGCCATCTGATAAAGCTTCGCTGGCCACAACTTGCCAGGGAGCGGTACGGGCAAATCCATGGCTTGGGAAAGTGCTGTCGGTTGCGTGGGCACCAAACCACGGCCAACAAATTGGCACGCCGCCTCGAATAGATTTGCCAGGTGCTAATTTGGCTGCAGGGCTAAGCCAAATAACCGGTTTTTCGCCCACCGGATCAAAGGTCATAACATGCGCACCCTGTAATGTAATGGTAGATTTTGCATGTTTGTTGGTAATGCACGCAAGAACCAATCCGCCCACATCTTCAGTAAACTCAAGTTGTCCAGGAATGGCGAATTGCTGGTTCAGCGTGGTCACATTCAACTGGCTCATTTTTTAATCCTTAGTATTATTTCACGTTAAACAAAAACTACAGGGCACCTCTAATAATTGGATTTTTAGAGGTGCCCTGAAGCAAAAACTGATGGCTACTGCCTGCTACTCACCCTTTGCAGCCATCAGCTTTTCGTATTTAGCTTGAAGTTGCTCACCGCTTTCCTTATGGTCTGGGTCGAGTGGAATGCAGTCTACGGGGCAAACTTCCACGCACTGTGGCGTTTCAAAGTGTCCCACGCACTCGGTGCATTTGTCAGGATTAATGTAATAAATAGTATCGCCTTGCGATATAGCATCATTCGGGCATTCCGGTTCGCACACATCGCAGTTGATACATTCGTCGGTAATAATCAGAGCCACACTGTTCCTCTTTAAATTAAGTTAAATTTTTCTCAGTCAATTTGATTGTCACCAATGGAGACACAAATTTACTTACGTCGCCGCCATAGCGTGCGATCTCACGCACCATACTTGCTGAGATAAAGGTGTAATGCTCCGCTGGCGTCAAGAACAGGGTTTCGACATCAGGATGCAGGCTGCGGTTCATTCCCGCCATCTGAAATTCATATTCAAAATCTGATACTGCGCGCAAACCGCGCAATACTACGCGTGCATTTTGCGTTCGCACATAATTCATCAGCAATCCAGAAAAACCTTCCACCCGTACATTGACAAAGTCAGCGAAGATTTCACGTGCCATGGCGACACGCTCATCCAGGGTGAACAATGTAGCACTGCGGCTTTCAGCCACAGCCACCACAACTTCGTCGAATAGTCCTGCGGCACGGCGGACTACATCTTCATGTCCGCGCGTGATTGGATCAAAAGTACCAGGATAAATAACTTTAATCATGTTGTTAACGCACCTTCGCATCTCAATAATTGATAATGCACAGTACTCGATTTAGCGTGCTTCACTACCTGCCAAGCCTGGTCAGGTTCAAATGCCTGACCGCTCTCAACAAACACCAAACCGTCTTGCGTTAGTTTGCCCGCAAGCAGTGGAAGCAATTTTGGCAGATAGTCACTCTGAAATGGTGGGTCCAGAAAAATCACATCGAATAGCCCATTTTTTTGGTGCGCGAATTCTAGCCCATCTTCACAACGCAGCAACACATTAGAACAGGCTAAGTTTATGATGGTCTTTTGCAAGGCGCGAATGATTGTACGATTGCGTTCGACCATTACTACCTCTGTCGCACCGCGTGACATTGCTTCAAATCCTAATGCCCCACTACCAGCGAACAGATCCAGGCAGCGCATGCCGTTAAGATTTTGCCCCAGCCAGTTGAACAAAGTTTCTCGCACTCGATCCGGTGTGGGGCGTAAACCTTCCTCGTCCGGAAATTCAACCCATCGACTACGATGACTGCCACCGATAATGCGTACCCGATTTATTGCACGGCTCCCGCTTTATTATCTGGCTTGTTGGTCTCCGGCGCACCAACTATGACAGTGGCCATCGCATCCAGATCCACGCGCCGTTTAAAAGCTGCGCTAATTTGTGAGATGGTAACTTTATCAACATTATCGACAAAGTCATCCAGATAGGTCAAAGGTAACTCATAAAATCCAATAACACTCAGATAGTTAACTATTTTTTTATTGCTGTCGATACGTAATGGAAAACCACCAATGATGTTTTGCTTGGATGCTTGCAATTCCTTTTCTGTCACGCCTTTATCAATAAACTCGCGTAGTGTAGCGCGCACCAGTTGCAGCGCCTCATCGGCTTGATTTTTTTTGGTTTGCAACCCGATCTGAAACGCGCCTGGTAGCTTCATCGGCATGAAGTAACTGTAAACACTATAGGCAAGGCCACGCTTCTCGCGAATTTCGTGCATCAGGCGGGACACAAACCCCCCTCCACCGAGAATGTGATTGCCCACATAGAGAGGGAAGTAATCCGGGTCTTTGCGTGCCATACCGGGTACGCCCATCAGAATATGGCTCTGACTAGCCGGATGGGCTATGCGCTGCTCATTCGCTTTAATTTGCATGACCACCGGTGCAATTTGCGCCGTCTCAACGCCTTGTGGTAATTGTTCGGTGAGCTTTTGTGCGATAGCTTCAGCTTCGGCACGCGTCACATCGCCCATAATGGCAATCACGGTATTTTTGGCAGAATAATGTTTACGATAAAATGCCTCAATGTCAGCACGCTGAATTTTTCCCACAGTGGCGACTTCACCCGGCGACGACAAACCATAAGGGTGGGTACCGAAGATGGCCTTGTCGAAGGCTTTTGCAACAATGCTTTCCGGCTTGGTTTCAGCTTCTTTCAGGCCCGCGATCAAGCGCGCCTTTTCTCGTGCCAACACTTTTTCTGGAAATAGAGGATGTTGCAGTACACGAGCCAGAATATCCAGCGCCTGCATACGTTCTGCATGACTGCTTAATGTGCGCAAACTTACACCAGCACGGTCCGCATCGAAATTCATTCCCAATTGCGCACCAATATCAGCCAGATTTCGCGCGATGTCGTTCTCGCTCAATCCTTCTGCACCCAAGTCCAGCATTGTATGGGTCAGCCCTGCTAATCCGGATTTTTCCGCCACATCAAAACCACTTCCTGCGGCAAAATTAACGGTTAAATCCAGCATTGGCAGATCATGGTTTTCCACAAAATACACACGTGCGCCACTTGACGATTGCCAATGCTGAATATGAGGAGTGGCGAGTGCAGGTGTAATGCCAGCCAGAAACAACATCACAGCGGCAAGTAATTTAGTGTACATGTCTTACCTCTTTATTCAATTTTTTCGGTTTGCCGGAAAGTGGCTGTGGCTCAAGCACGGCAATGGTCAGCTGGTCGTCCTGCAGAAATTTCCGCGCCACATCCTGCACCTGCTGCGCTGTTACCGCCTGTAATTTTTTTAGAATCATGGGAATAGCTTTGTATGACAAACCTATGCTTTCCATCTGTCCAATTTGCATTGCCTGATAAAACAGTGAATCGAGTTTGTATACTTCACTGGCAGTCACCTGTGCCTTGACACGTTTAAGTTCATCTTCGTTCACGCCGTCTCGTTTCATAATCGCTATTTGCTCGCGCAAACCCTCTTCCAGCTCTGTCACGCTTTTGCCTTCGCTGGGGGTGCCTTCTAACATGAACAGACCTGGCCCACGCGAGGTGGCGTCATATCCAGCACCCACATTACTGGCCAGTTGTTTTTCTCGCACCAATACTTTGTTCAAGCGCGCCGAAGCATTGCCATCGAGAATGCCGGACAGTATTTGCAAGGCATAGGGCTGCCAATCTTTCTCTGGATCGCGTAGCGAGGGGGCGTGATAAGCCATTACCAGATGCGGCAGCTCTGCCGGCGCTTTAACTACAATGCGCTTCACGCCTAACTGTGGAGGCTCGCTGAAATGCTTGCGCGCAGGCAAGCTACGCGATGGAATCCGGCCATAGAAACGCTGCGCCAACGTAAATACCTCGCTCGCCTTTACATCTCCTGCCACCACCAATGTTGCATTATTGGGCGCATACCAATTTTTATACCACGTCTTGGCATCATTTACAGAAAGTGACTGCAAATCGTTCATCCAGCCAATTATTGGAGTCCGATAGGGATGCTCCTGGTAGGCCGCGGCCATCAATTTTTCGTTCATCAGGCCGTGCGGTTCATCATCCGTGCGCATGCGTCGCTCTTCCATAACGACTTTAATTTCTTTGCTGAATTCAGTCTCTGTCAGAAACAAATTGACCATACGATCGGATTCGAGTTGCATAGCGAGAGGCAACTCGGATTTGTGCAACTGTTGGAAATATGCCGTGTAATCGTTGCTGGTAAAGGCATTTTCGCGTCCGCCCGCAGCAGCTATACGCTTGGAAAACTGCCCAACCGGCACGGTTTTGGTTCCTTTGAACATCATGTGTTCCAGCACATGTGCGATACCGGTGATTCCAATATTCTCGTCCATGCTGCCGGCGCGATACCATAATTGTTGAACGATAACGGGGGCACGGTGATCTTCCTTCACTATTACCTTCAGGCCATTGTCGAGTGTCTTCTCAAACACCTCCGCCTGTGCTTCAACAGGGAATAAAAGTACCGCAGGCAATAAAACAGTAATAGTCAGCAGGTATTTTGATATTTGTATACGCATTTTTTTAGCCCAAAACAACTCAATCAGAATAGAATATCGGTGGCGGCAAAAGCCGTCACGACTGAATGTGTATTATGCTCTATTTAGCTATCTTTCTGCCACCTCCAAAAATTTCATTACAATGTTCGGCTTCCTAAAAAAATCCACTACCGAAAGCAAGTCCAACCCTGTCGAAGAGCCGCCTAAAAAAAGCGGCTGGATCAGCCGACTTAAGAGCGGGCTGGCGCGTACGTCAAGTCAAATGTCCGATTTGTTTAGCCGTGGCGGCAAGATCGACGACGAGATGTATGAAGAGCTGGAAGCCATCCTGATCACCGCAGATGTCGGAATGGATGCCACTCGATTTTTGCTGGCCGAGTTGCGCGGCCAAGTCAAAGCGCAGCGACTCACTGAAGCGGCTCAGCTAAAGAACGCATTAGCGCATGACCTGATAAAACTGCTTAAGCCACTGGCTCAGCCTTTGGAAACTGACTTGCATAAACCCTGTGTCATTATGCTGGCCGGGGTAAACGGCGCTGGCAAAACAACCTCCATTGGCAAGCTGGCCAAATATTTCCAGGGGCAAGGTAAGTCAGTGCTGCTGGCCGCTGGTGATACCTTCCGTGCCGCCGCACGCGAACAGTTGATGGAATGGGGTGCGCGCAACAATGTTACGGTTATCGCCCAGCAGAGCGGCGATGCCGCAGCGGTGATTTACGATGCGGTACAAGCAGCTCAGGCACGTAAAATCGACATAGTGCTGGCAGATACCGCCGGACGCCTGTCTACACAGATTCATCTGATGGAAGAAATCAAAAAGGTCAAGCGCGTTATCGCCAAGGCGTTACCCGGTGCACCACACGAAGTGCTGTTGGTACTGGATGCAAACACCGGGCAGAACGCACTAAGCCAAGTCAAGGCATTCAACGATGCGCTGGCCGTCACTGGGCTGGTGCTGACCAAGCTGGACGGCACTGCCAAAGGCGGCGTAATTGCTGCCATCGCCAAGGCGCATCCCATCCCTCTGCGCTTTATAGGCGTGGGAGAAGGGCTGGATGACTTGCGCCCATTTGTAGCGGAAGACTTCGTTATGGCACTACTGGGGCTGGATGAATGATCCAGTTCAGCAAAATATGCAAGCGTTACCCCGGAGGCTATGAAGCACTGAAAAATGTTAGTTTTGAGATTGCCGAAGGTGAAATGATATTCCTCACTGGCCATTCCGGCGCAGGCAAGAGCACTTTGCTCAAACTCGTTGCTGCCATTGAACGACCTAATTCAGGCAGCATTGTAGTCAAAGGACAGAACGTCAGTTCGATCAAGGGTGGGGCATTGCCCTACCTGCGTCGCAACCTTGGCTTGATTTTCCAGGATCATAAAATACTGTTCGACCGCAGCGTGTTTGACAACGTAATGCTGCCACTGCAAATCTGCGGCTTCGATCACCGTGAAAGCGCCAAGCGCGTACGAGCTGCGCTAGACAAGGTAGGCTTGCTCAAACATGAAAAAACCAGCCCGATCGCTCTGTCAGGCGGCGAGCAACAACTTTTGTGCATCGCACGCGCCATAGTGAACCGTCCTTCCATCCTGTTGGCAGACGAACCGACCGGTAATCTAGACTTGGACTATGCCCGCGACATCATGAATATCTTCAACTCATTCCATCAGGTTGGCGTTACGCTGTTGATTTCCTCTCATGACGAAAGCATTTTGCGCCAGTTCAAGGGACGCGTGCTGGCACTAAAAAATGGGATGTTGTGCCCATGAAAAACTTGCTGGTATCGCATGTCCACGTGTTGCGGCTTACTCTGCGCCGTTTCCTCACTACGCCGCTGTCCAGCCTGCTGAATATTCTGGTCTTCGGCATCGCACTTAGCTTGCCGGCGGGTATGTATTTACTGCTGAAAAGCGTACAAAGTCTGGCTGAAAAAGAGGTTGGGTCACAGCAGATCAGCATATTCTTGAGCATGGATGCCAGTAGGGACGAAGTCACCAAGATCGGCAAACAATTAAAGCAACACGTTGGCATCAACCAGGTGAAATTTGTGCCACGTGACCAAGCGCTGGAACAGCTGAAGCAGACCACTGGACTGACTGACGTAATAGGCGGAATGGCAGAGAATCCGCTGCCGGATGCCTATATTGTTTATCCTGAAACATCTGATGCGCAAGCATTGGAAGCGTTGCGCGATGAATTGCAAAAATGGCCTAACTTTGAGCATGTGCAATTGGATTCGGCTTGGGCATATAAGCTTGAAGCAATGCTCAAATTCGGTTTGTTGGCCGTATTTTTTCTCGCCGTGCTGCTCAGCTTTGCACTAGTGGCCGTTACCTTCAACACTATCCGTTTGCAAATCCTCACCCAGCGCGAAGAAATCGAAGTATCCAAACTGATTGGTGCCACCAACGCTTTCATTCGCCGACCATTTCTGTATTTCGGTCTTCTACAGGGGTTGCTAGGTGGTGCCGCAGCGTGGCTTCTCATTACTGTCAGCTTGTACTTGCTTAATAACAGCCTCTCAGAGCTGACGCAGTTGTATACCAGCAACTTTGCCTTGCAATTGCCATCTGTAGGCGACAGCTCCACACTGTTACTGTTATCGGCTTACCTTGGCTGGCTAGGCGCATGGCTGTCCGTGGCCCAGCACTTATGGAAAATTGAACCTCGCTAAAAGGGCCCTGCATTCCTTATTTATACCCAACAATAAACATGATGAGTGACAATTTATGACTTTTAATCAAAGGTTGTGGCTGCTTCGATTGTGTTATCGTTTATTCGCCGGTTGAGCTTAAACTAACGCCGAGCCTTCCACACTAAAGTGAAATATCATAGGGTGAGCCTGCGCTCTTAATGAGCTTAAAATAACGGCTTTATTTTGAAGTCTTTTTTAGAGTTTGGCCCTATGAAAAGAAATTAAACTCTATAAGCAGTTTTTCATCAGAGTGCTCGTAGATTCAATAGTCTATAAAATATTTGTTAAAACGAAAAAATTTCAGGGATAAAACTTAGTTCATGTTAAGCAAAAAAACTGCTATCACTGACCCCAATTACTATGTATGCCATTGGCTAGACATTAAAATGAGGAAATCATGAGATTTCAATATTTTTACCCTGTGCTGGCTGCCGGTATCACACTTGCTTTGCTTTCTTCGCTTGCCGCAGCCAAAACACCGGAACAAATTTTTGAACAAGCGTCGCCTTCTATTGTGGTTGTGGATATCTTCGATTCGAAGGATGAATTCATAGGGCAGGGCAGTGGCGTAGTGATAAGCACTGGTCAGGTGATTACCAATTGTCATGTTGCAAAAAGAGGCAAAAGTCGACGAGTGCGGCAATCTGGCAAAAAATTCTCAGCCACTATGCGCTACTCGGATCCTAGTCGCGATCTGTGCCAGTTAAATGTGCCGGATTTACAAGCGCCCCCTGTCGTTATGGGCACTGCCAAAAAGCTCAAGGTGGGTCAGCGTGTTTATGCAATCGGCGCACCGGAAGACCTGGAGCTGACCTTGAGCGAAGGACTTATCTCCAGTTTGCGCCCTCATGACGGCTCGGAATACATCCAGACCTCCGCTGCGATTTCTCTCGGTTCCAGTGGTGGCGGGCTATTTAATGATCAAGGGCAATTAATCGGCATCACCACGTTTTATCACGCGGAGGGGCAGAATCTTAACTTCGCTCTACCCGTGGATTGGATAGAGGAGCTGCCGAAACGGGTTCAAGGCGTTCCGGAGACGGCGAAAAAAAACGGGTTGGCTTGGCTCAACCGGGTGGTTGCTTTGGAAGACAAAAAAAACTGGTCCGGAATGTTGAAGCTTTCGCAGCAGTGGGTTAAAAGTGAGCCAGAAAGTGCAGACGCTTGGTTTAGCTTGGGCATTGCTCACAAAAACCTTAAACAATATGAGAAGGCAATTAAAGCCTATCGAAGAGCATTACACATTCAGCCTGAATATGCCGATGCCTGGAATAATCTGGGTAATATCCATAACAACATCAAACAACACAAACAAGCAATTCAGGCCTATCAGGAGGCGCTACGCATTGATCCAGAGCATGCCTCTGCCTGGAATAATTTAGGCATAGCTCACGGCAGTCTTAAGCAATACAAACAAGCGATTTCCGCTTTTCGAGAAGCGATTCGCATCGAACCGGAAAATGCAAGTGTCTGGTATAACTTAGGTGAAGCTTATTTCCGCCACGGTCAGCAGGACAAAGTGCTAGAAACTTACCAAACCTTGCGAAAGCTTGATTTTAAAATAGCTAACGTGTATTCGAACGCTTTTATTTTGCCTTGAGCCAAGTGAAGGTGGGCACGCTGTGGCTATTTACCCCTCATAGCAACCAGGCCAAGTTTCTGACGTGTTTGCGCGATTGATGCCGCATGACCTGAATATGGTTAAAACACCCCTGCAAGAACCCGCTCCCGCTGATTGAATCAGGTATCCACTTCGACCTGAAACTGTTCAAGGTGTTCTCAAGCATTGCCAATAAAGTTTATGAAATTTCCGTCCGTGCATTTGGGGCAGAAATGGGAGCCCTTGTGAAAAAATGGGGCGCGTCGGCATGTCGGCGGTGGTGAGTGGTTGGACTTACAAAAAGAATGTTACCAGCTGACGAAAGAATAGAAGATGCGCGTATATCATAATATTGTTAATAACTTGCTGCCCCGTCTGGGACCCGGGTTATTGTATGCAGGTGCGGCCGTTGGCGTATCACATTTAGTCCAATCAACACGAGCTGGCGGCATATTTGGATTCGATTTGATGATCGCTATCGTCATTATCCATTTAATTAAATACCCGTTTTTTGAATTTGGTCCACGTTATACGGCTGCTACTGGAAAAAACATACTGCACGGTTACCGAAAATTGGGTAAATGGGCCGTGTGGGTTTACCTGTTAATGACATTATCAACCATGTTCATTATTCAGGCGGCCGTTACCGTTGTCACGGCAGGATTAGTCACTAATATCTTTGGGTTGGAAGGATTGGGTGGCTATGGCCCACAAACTGTTGCGGCAATTATCAGTAGCGGTTTACTGCTGCTTTGCTTCACGTTATTGGTTAGTGGGCATTATATTTTGCTGGATAAACTGGTTAAGCTTATCATTTTAGTACTAACGCTTACATCGGTTGCCGCTATCATAACCTTATTATTTGATAATCCTGGGCACTATGCATCAGGAACTGTTAATTTTTCCTTTTCTGATACCACGCATTTGATATTTCTGGTAGCGTTTCTTGGTTGGATGCCGGCACCAATGGATGTATCGGTTTGGCACTCTGTCTGGTCAGAAAGCAAAAATGAAAGTGACGGCAAACGAACCAGTATGCAGACGGCATTATTTGATTTTAGAGTGGGTTTTATCGGTACGGCTTTATTGGCAATGTGCTTTCTCTCATTAGGCGCTTTAGTCATGTATGGCAGCGGCGAATCTTTCGAACCTGATGGCGCAGCATTTGCCGGACAGTTTTTAGGCATGTACCAACAAATACTTGGCCACTGGGCTTATCCAATTATTGCTGTTGCCGCACTGGCAACTATGTTCAGCACGACACTTACTTTGCTAGATGCTTTTCCTCGTACGATTAGCACAACCTTTGAATTGTTATTTCCTACATGGGTTGCGCATCGTAACAATCAAACAACCTATTTGGTTTGGTTGCTTGTCACCATTGCAGGGACTCTATCAATATTATTTTTTTATCTGACATCAATGGGTGAAATGGTAAAAATAGCAACGGTTATTGCCTTTGTAGCCGCACCCGTTCTGGCTATATTGAATACACTAGCAATGTTTAATAAAGATGTTCCCATCCAATATCGGCCTGGCAAGGGCAAGCTGCTTTGGTGTCTGTCGGGATTGTTAGCATTGATTGGCTGCTCGATAAGTTATTTATTGCTTTAATTCGTTACGATACGGCGTTACTCTAAAAAACTATCACCTACATATCAACTATATGCCGTGCTAAGAATTTTTTACTCGTGCCTTGTCTTGCCTGAAAGCTTGAATTTTTAGAGGCACCTTTTATCAAATTTGTCTGGTTTGGTGACTAAATACATTTCTCATAGCTTGCACAGCATGTTGAGTAGGCGGATTCAACTCTGAAGTGCAACTTTTGTAAGCGAATTTAGGTGGCGAGCTGCGTTAATATCGGAGCCACTTAAACGACCAAGTAAAAGGAGCACAGATGAAGAAATATAAGCAGCTCACCAGCG
>Ga0209344_10000952_pt1 | contig 42811 bp, 37 predicted proteins | sample Cruoilmetagenom6_FD_187293 | JGI IMG/M metagenome (GOLD analysis project Ga0209344, IMG submission 187293) | Oil polluted marine microbial communities from Coal Oil Point, Santa Barbara, California, USA - Santa Barbara Oil Seep Sample 6 (SPAdes)... | ecosystem: Environmental > Aquatic > Marine... | reverse complement strand
AATAGCTATAACTTGTTTTTTCATCACTGTTGATTTTGGTTTTCTGTAAATTATTTATTCTATTCGTTTATAAAAATAAGAATAATTACCACTAACAGATGTTACTATACGGCCTTCTTTTTCATTTACAATATAACTTGCAGATACATACGTTTTTGTGGTATCAATGGTATAATTCTAAGCGCATTTGTCTTTATAAACTAAAGTTGTAAGTCCCGAAAAGGAATCTATAAAGTCACTAAATTTTAAGGTTTCTTTTGAAACGATATGTTTTTCAGAAATAGCATCTTTATAGAAAATGATGTGTTTTCTAGTGATTTCAATATGTTTTTTTGTTTGTTCTTCTGCTTTAGATATGATACAATCTTGACAAATTACTTTTGCAAATTCCCATTTGCCTTCAAGCTGTGATATGAGCTCAATCTGCTTGCCTATTTTTATTGAATCGAGTTTCTGTTTTATTTTAAACGTTTTAAAATTGAGATAATCAAATTCAGAAAGTAAGGCTGATGTTAGTGAATCTTTTGTGTGCGTAAATTCTAGATTATCAATATTCTGACTAAAAAGTGTAAAACAAGCAATAAAAGCTATAGCAGCTAGAACCTTTTTTCTCATCTTACTATTATTAAAAGAATTTTAAGCCAAATACAATAGCATCACTCTGGAATCCACTTTGATAGGAACGTAAATAATCTACGCGTAACAACCTCCATTTTCCCCAACCAATATTGTCTATACCAACAGAATACTCTTGATAAGGTTTAAAATCAGGTATTGCTAATACATGTGCTCCTACAACTAAATTAAAATTAAGCTTATTAAGTAAAGGTACTTTTCCTAGTAAAAAGCCATTAAAATCGTGTTCTATATGACCTTCAAAATAGGCGTCGTTTGTGCTTGCAGAATAATAGTCTAAGTTGTTAAAAACGTTGGTGTAATTGCCGTCTAAGCTTACGTGTGTTTGGTTACCGTTAAAATGTTGGTAATCTATAAACGCAATATCGTCGGCATTAAAAAACGTTCCTGCTTTTAAGTTATACATTAGTCTGCCTTTATCTTTTATAGAGAAGGATTGCGTAAGACTTGCTTTAATTTGATCAAAATTGTAATCACTATTTGTTGCACCAAAGCCTTTTTCGTAGCCTAAATATAAGGTAGGATAATCGTCATTACTGACATTGTATTTGGCATCAGGATAGCTTAAATATTCTTGACCAAAATTAATGCGTGCCGTAATGCTTCCTTTTATAATATGGTGCGTTTCAAAAGGAGTAACACCAAAAGCAGTTTCGTCTAACGGATTGTTGCTAGTATACGCATCATTTTTGTCGTTAAAAAACGTTTGATCTGTGGTGTTAAAAAGTGCTTTTCGTCTTTCGTAGCTTAAGCCTGAATACAATCTAAAGCCATTAAATAGTTCTTCGGAATAATTAAGAGAGAGATGACTCTTGTCGTATAATTTCATGTAATTATCTTCAAAGAACAATGTGCTTACCGAATTAATTAATGGAGAAATAGGGTTTGAAGGATTAAATTGTTCTACTGTAACTCCTCCAGATAATGTTAAAAACGCATTACTAATGCTGTTGAACTTATACGTTAATGCGCCTGTGGCACGTAGACGCTCGTCTGAAAATCCGTATTGAATATTTCCACTAGCTCTAAAAAAGCGGTTATAATCGTCGTAATTTTTAGTGTAAAACACATTGGCATTAGCCGTGTAACCTTGAACAGTATTAAACTGTACACTACCTAAAATAGGAACATTATAACCTAAGCGGTAATCTTTATGCGAATTTTGATATGTGTAGCCTAAAATATTGCCCAATTTAAATTTGTTGTTGGCACGATCTAAAGAATCTAAATACGGTTTAGACTCATGAAGCGTTTGTATGCTGTCTTTTTTAATGTAATCTGTACGTTCTTCGAGTGTTAGTGGTACAGGTCTAATGGTATTCCAAAAGATAGAGTCTTTTTTGTTGGCTTCTTTTTCAAAAGCGACAATTTCTCTGCTAAAATCTTTTCTAGTTAGTCCTGTATTAAATTCGTAATTACTATAAACAGCTGTAAAGCGTCCATCCCCTTTAATACCAAACATACCAAATCTAAAATCGATACTTTGTGAAATAATGGCCCAAATATCTTCTTTTTCAGAATAAGAAAAACTCTGTTTTAATGTTATTAAATCTGCTACAGGAATTCGTGCTTGCACACCTGTAACACTCAATTCAGTAGCATAAATAGACCATTGGTCTTCAACAATATAAATTGCTCCAGAAAATACGGGATCGTTTTTACGTTTTGGAATTACGTTGATTTTATTGATAAGCTGACCTCTATCATCGTAAAACACGCCTTCTAATTTATAACGGTAATAACTAAAAGCATTATTTGCAATAGGTGAAATAATTTCGTTACCCAATTCAATGGTGTTATTATAGAAATTAAAATCGACATCTAAAGCGCTATTAAAACTAAACCCATTATCATCTCCACTAACTTTTGATGCCGTGATTTTTTCTTTTAATTTATCAGGATTTAAAAACTGAATTTTAGAAATAGTTTCAGATAAGTAGATTATGCCACTACGTGTAGAGTCTAATGCGCCACCTAAATCTCCAACATCTTGGCCTAATATTTTTTCGGGAGCATCTTTAATTTTAATTAAACCACGAGAGTAAAAATCTGCTTTAAATGAGTTTATTTTTTTTAAGTTTTCCTCTCGCTTTGCAATCGCTTGTCGCATGATTTCATTTGCAGGATTGTCTTCTGCGCTAATTACAACTTCGGTAAGCGAAACGGACTCTTCTTCTAGAGTAACATCTATTTTATACGGGAATTGGTCTATAGTAACGTCTTTTTTTACGGTTTTATACCCCAAATAGCTATAAACTATAGTATACTTTTTTGGTGTTGAGATATTGAGCTCGTAATAGCCATCGTCATTGCTTGTAGTGCCCTTATAGGTGTTTTCAATAAGAATGTTTACAAATGGAAGAGGCGCGTTGTTTTGATCTGTAATATGTCCTGTGATTTGAGCAGAAATAAAAGTACTAAAAGCAATAAGGAAAATACTGAGTAGTTTTTTTATCATAGTGTTTTAATTGATGACGTTTGGTTAAGACACGAGTTTTTATTACAAAATGTATGCCTTTATATTCTTATAGACGTAATTTTATAACAAAAGGTTGCCTAAGTGGTTTCAAACTTAGAATAAAAAGGCTAATAAAAGTTATAGGAACTTTAAAAAATTATCGGAAATCTTTTTTAATTCGATCTAAATTACGCTTGTTATCACGATCTTTAATCGTTTCGCGCTTATCGTAGAGTTTTTTACCTTTTGCAATAGCAATGACTAATTTTGCTAATCCTTTTTCGTTAGTAAATAGACGTAATGGAATAATAGCAATACCTTTAACATCCATTTCTTTTTTTAGCTTTTTTAACTCTTTTTTGTTGAGTAGCAGTTTACGTTCTGCTTTAGGCCTGTGGTTGTAGTGGTTACCGTAAGCATATTCTTCAACAGTCATGTTTATTACAAATAGCTCGCCTCTATCATTAAACTCACAGAAACTTTCAGCAATAGATGCCTTGCCAGACCTAATAGATTTAATCTCGGTTCCGGTAAGTACAATTCCAGCTGTATATTTATCTAATATTTCGTACTGAAATTTTGCTTTCTTATTTAATATGTTAACTGTTTTTTGCATGGTTGACAAAGATAGTTTTTTAGTTATTAGTTGGAAAGTTTCAAAGCAGTAAAAGTTTTGTGAAAATATAAGAAGTTTAATTGTAATCTTACCTTTGGTTTTGCGACTCTAAATATTTAAAAACGATGCTCTAATGAAAAATTATCTCATAGTCCTATTTGTGTTTATGCTCTTTAGCTGTAAAAACGAAACTTCAAATGATATTAAACCTCAAATTGAAACGATTAAAACGGTATTAGCAGCTGATGATATTATTGATAAATCGATTGAAATTTCTGGAGGTGAAAATTTTGAAAAGTCGAGTCTTAAATTTGAGTTTCGTGATATTTATTATCAAGCCTTACGTAAAAATCATGAATTTCTTCTAGTCCGAATTACAGTAAAAGATAACGATTCTATTTTTGACATGTTAAGCAATGTCGGTTTTGAGCGTTATAATAATAAAGCCTTTGTAAAGCTTGAAGATTCAATAGCTCAAAACTATGAAGCTTCAGTTAATTCTGTACATTATTTTTCAGTTTTACCTTATGGTTTAAATGCTAAAGCAGTGAATAAAACACTCTTAAGAAATGAACAGATTAAAGGTAAAGACTATTATAAAATTAAAGTAACATTTAATGAAGAAGGTGGTGGTGAAGATTATGAGGATATTTTTGTTTATTGGATTGGGGTAGAGGATTTTAAGGTGGATTACCTAGCGTATTCATATAATGAAGATAAAGGCATTGGAATGCGTTTTAGAGAAGCTTATAATGAGCGTTATGTCAATAGTTTACGATTTGTAGATTATAACAATTACAAACCTGAAGACACTTCTATTCCTTTAGAGAATTTAGGAAACGCTTTTGAGAATAATCAACTAAAATTATTGTCTAAAATTGAACTTAAAAATGTAGAGGTTAAGTTAATTAACGACTGATAATTCGGAAGTTTTTTCTTCTTTTTTTATTGTTACTTTGTATAAATTGGCATTGTTGTCATCAGCAATATCTGCGTATTTTTGTTTACTTAATAAGCTGTTTGCAAGCTTTGGGATGGTGTTACTGTGCCCAACGATAAGTACCGTTTTTCCTTTAGTCTTATCTAAGAATTCTTCAGTCATAAGATTAGAGGGATTATAAAATTGAATATCAATATTATTCAATTTTGCAGTTGGTATAGCGGTTTGTGTAGTTCTATTGTACTCTGTAGAATAAACAGCATCAAACTTCACATTTTTGAGATGTTTTGCCCAATTTTCTGCTCGTTGTAAGCCTTTTTTTGTTAAATCTGGGTTTTTATTGGTTTTATCTGAGCGATCTTTTTCTGCATGTCTAATTAAATAATAAGTTGTAACAATGTCTTCGTTTGTCTCTACTTTTTCTTTACAAGAAGAAAATACAACTAAAGAAACTAGTAATATTGTAATTAGTTTTTTCATGATAAGTGGAATGTTTATAGATTTTAATTAGCTACAAGTTACTAGAAAATAATTTAGGCCAATTCTAAAGCAACTTCAATCATACTTTTAAAAGTCGTTTCGCGATCTTTGCTCGTTGTTTGTTCACCTGTAACTAGTGAATCTGAAATGGTTAAGATAGCTAATGCGTTAGCGTTATGTTTTGCAGCAACGGTATATAATCCTGCGGCTTCCATTTCTACACAAAGCACTCCAAATTTAGACCATTTTTTAAAGGCTTCTTTGTCGTCTTCGTAAAATTCATCTGAAGATAAAACATTACCAGCTTTAATTGGAATATTTTTAGCACGAGCAGCTTCTACAGCTTTCATAAATAATCCAAAATCTGCTGTGGGAGCATAATCTGCACCACCAAATCGTAGTTCGTTAACTCCAGAAGTTGATGAAGCAGCCATGGCTAAAACGACATCTCTAATTTTTACATTTTCTTGGTAAGAACCTGCGCTACCAACTCTGATAAGGTTTTTTACGCCGTATTCTGTGATAAGTTCATTGGCATAAATAGAAATACTTGGAACTCCCATACCTGTTCCCATTGTAGATATACGCTTACCTTTATAGGTTCCTGTATAACCCAACATACCTCTAACTTTGTTAAAGCATGTTGGGTTTTCAAAAAATGTTTCGGCTATCCATTTTGCTCTTAAGGGATCACCCGGAAGTAGTATAGTTTCTGCTATCTCTCCTTTTTTTGCTTCGATATGTACACTCATATCGCAAAGTTAAGAAAAGTGTTTCAATTAATATGAAGCATTTGAGGGTATATTATTCATCATGGCTACACCTGAAGAAGTGCCAATTCTATCGACACCAACTTCAATATATTTAAGGGCTGTTTCTGTGTCTCTAATACCACCTGAAGCTTTAATTTTAAGCTTATCTTTAACCGTTTTTCTCATTATTTTAACGGCAGTAAGTGTAGCTCCACTTTTAGAAAATCCGGTTGAAGTTTTTACGAAATCGGCTTTAGCATCTACGCATATTTCACAAGCTTTTACAATCTCATTTTTAGAAAGTTCACTTATTTCAAGAATAACTTTTAAAGGAGTTAAGCCTATAGCGCGTTTTAAATTGGCAATATCTTTTAAAACGGCAACATAGTTTTTACTTCTAAGACGGCCAATATTCATTACCATATCTATTTCAGTAGCACCTTGCTCTATAGCATTCTTGGCTTCAAATATTTTGGCTTCAGTAGACATGGCTCCAAGAGGAAAGCCTACAACTGTACACACTTTTACTTCAGATCTGCCAAGTGCTTGTTTAGCAATCGCTACATAACAGCTATTTACGCAAACAGAATAAAAGTTATATTTTAAAGCTTCTTCGCAAAGTCTAAGGATGTCTGATTCTGTTGCAGAAGCACTTAATAAGGTGTGGTCTATGTATCGATTTAATTCCATTGTATAAGGTTAGGGGTTTAGGCAATAATTAACTATAGTAATTCTCTAACAATTAGAGAGTTTACTAACAAGATTAATAATGTCTTAAGTCGTGTTGGAATTTAATAGCTCGACAAAACTAATGATTTATCCGTTAAAATGACCATTGAAAAATGAAATTTTATTATGCATTTCATCGAATAATTGTTAATAACTATAAAAGTTATTCATTTTTAGAATGATATAAGTTTCATTTTTGTGAAGAATAGCTATACTTTTTGCTGAAAAATAAAATTTATCTGGTTTTTAGAATAGATTTATGTTTAAAAAAAGGAAGAACAACACTCCTTCCAAGCGCTTGGAATTTGTGTTGTTCTTAACCAACCAATCAATATATAGACTATTTCTGTCCAAAAATGTTACGGTTAATTTCAAAATTTATTTGAATTGTATTTTACAATTCTTCCGTAACTAAGTCTCCCTGATTTCTAAAGACGAGTTGTCCATCAAATTCATCAAGTAAAATGATACTATCTGTAGTGACTTTTCCTGCTAATATTTCTTTACTTAGCTGGTTTAAAACATCTTTTTGTATCACTCGTTTTACAGGTCTTGCTCCGTATTCTGGATTATACCCTTTTTTAGCTAAATAGTTTACTGCTTCAGGTGTTGCATCAAACGTAATACCTTGTTGGGCTATCATTTTAGTGATACCTTTAAGCTGTAAGCCTACAATATCAACAATGTTTTCTTTGGATAAAGGAGTAAACATTATGGTGTCGTCAATTCGGTTTAAAAACTCAGGTCTTACCGTTTGTTTTAATAAGGCTAAAACATCAATTTTAGCAGCTTCCATAGCTGAAGGGATATCTTTAGTTGCTTCAAAACGTTCTTGTATAATATGACTTCCCATATTAGAGGTCATAATTATTATCGTGTTTTTAAAATCTGCAACACGTCCTTTGTTATCCGTTAAACGACCTTCATCTAAGACTTGTAATAAAATATTAAACGTATCAGGATGTGCTTTTTCAATTTCATCTAGCAATACTACAGAATAGGGTTTTCTTCGTACAGCTTCTGTTAACTGACCACCTTCATCGTATCCAACGTATCCTGGAGGTGCACCTACCAAACGACTAACAGCATGGCGTTCTTGATATTCACTCATATCTATACGTGTCATTGCATTTTCGTCATCAAAGAGATACTCTGCTAAAGCTTTAGCTAATTCCGTCTTACCAACACCTGTTGTTCCTAAAAACAGGAAGGTTCCTATTGGTTTTTGAGGGTTTTGAAGTCCAGCTCTAGAACGACGTACTGCATCACTAACCGCTTCAATTGCTTCTTCTTGTCCGATAACACGTTTGTGTAATTCGTTTTCAAGTTTAAGTAATTTTTCACGATCACTTTGAAGCATTTTAGTTACAGGTATGCCTGTCCATTTTGCAACGACATCTGCAATATCCTCATAGGTTACTTCTTCTTTAATTAAAGATGTTTCGTTCTGTTCAGCCAATTCTTTTTGGAATTTTTCTAACTGTTCAGTAGCATCTTTAATTTTTCCGTATCTAATTTCGGCTACTTTACCATAATCGCCATCACGTTCGGCACGTTCGGCTTCTAGTTTAAAGTTTTCAATCTCTTCCTTTATATTTTGAACGTTTTCTACCACTTCTTTTTCAGATATCCATTTGGCATTCAGCTCATTTCGTTCCTCTTTGAGATTAGCTAAATCAGCTTTTAGGCTTTTTAATTTAGCTTCATCTTTTTCACGTTTAATGGCTTCATGTTCAATTTCAAGCTGCATGATTTTACGGTCTAAAACATCTAATTCTTCTGGTTTAGAATTAATCTCCATTCGTAATTTTGAAGCAGCTTCATCCATTAAGTCAATCGCTTTGTCCGGAAGGAAACGATTAGTAATATAACGTTGTGATAATTCTACAGCACCAATAATGGCTTCATCTTTAATTCTTACTTTGTGATGTGTTTCGTATTTTTCTTTAATTCCACGAAGAATAGAGATTGCACTTTCTGTATCTGGCTCATCTACTTTTACCATTTGAAAACGACGTTCTAAAGCTTTGTCTTGTTCAAAGTATTTTTGATACTCATCTAAAGTCGTTGCTCCAATAGCTCTCAATTCGCCACGTGCTAAAGCAGGTTTTAAAATGTTAGCGGCATCCATAGCACCTTGTCCACCACCAGCACCTACAAGTGTATGAATCTCGTCAATAAATAATACGATATCACCATCGCTTTCAGTTACTTCTTTTATTACGGCTTTAAGTCGCTCTTCAAATTCACCTTTAAATTTTGCTCCTGCAATTAAAGCCCCCATATCTAAAGCAAAAATTTGCTTGTCTTTTAAGTTCTCAGGAATATCTCCATCTATAATTCGATGAGCTAAACCTTCGGCAATAGCGGTTTTACCTGTTCCTGGTTCACCAACTAAAATGGGGTTGTTTTTTGTTCTACGCGATAAAATTTGTAGGATTCTCCTAATTTCTTCATCACGACCAATTACAGGGTCTAATTTACCATCTCGTGCTAATTGATTTAAGTTTTTAGCGTATTTACTAAGTGAATTATACGTTTCTTCTTGACTTTGAGATGTTACTCTGTCTCCTTTTCTTAATTCTTCAATAGCTGCATTTAAGCCTTTTTCAGTAACGCCTTGGTCTTTTAAAATTTGGGCAATTTTACTTTTAGATTTAAAAATAGCTAAAACTAAATGTTCAATAGACACATAATCATCATTCATCTTTTTAGCAATGATAGATGCTTCGTTTAAAGCTTTGCTTGCTTCACGAGAGAGCATAATATCTCCTCCTGAAACTTTCGGAAAACTTTCGAGGTCTTTGTCTAGTATTTGTTGAAGCATTGGAATATTAACATTTAACTTTTTAAGTAAAAATGGTAATACGTTTTCATCAACATTAAAGAGCGCTTTAAAAATGTGCTCATTTTCTATTTGCTGATGACCAAAACCTTGGGCAAGTTGCTGCGCTTGTTGAATGGCTTCTTGCGATTTAATGGTATAGTTATTAAAATTCATCTTTTATTGTTTTATAGTTAATTTGAAATCTTTACAGTTTTCAAATCCACCTTGTTTTATTGTTGTGTTATTGTGTTTGACTATCTTTAGGCAATTATCTTACCATTTTAGAAATGTAAGAAATAAACGACAAAATGTCTGTTTTTGTGTTTTTTAATAGTGACGTTTTGTCGCTATGTAAGATTACGAATTAGTTTCGACTTAAGTAATGACTTTGGTCAGTTTAGGGTTTTATTTCAACTTTATCCAAATCACTAAAACTGTTGGTAGACAATTTAAAAAATTAATATGTTTAAAAAATTATTCGGTTCCTCGGAGCCAAAAGAAAAGAAGGTGTTGCCATGGCAACCACTAAGCGATGTGTCTCAATTAAGTACTATTGCTAGTAAATCCAATACTAAAACGCAGTTTATATTTAAGCACTCTACACGTTGTGGCATTAGCAGTATGGTAATGAAACAGTTTGTGTCTGCTTATGATTTAGAGATGAATGCCGATTTGTATTATTTGGATTTGTTGAGTTATAGAGATGTGTCTAATGAAGTGGGATATAAGTTTCAAGTTATGCATCAATCTCCTCAGCTCTTAGTTATTAAGAATGGAGTAGCGGTGGCACATGCTAGTCATGGTGGTATTAACGAGCTAGATTTGGAAAGGTTTCTGTAAATCTAGGCAGTTCTATGTGTTGAATTTCTACTTATCATCACTTAAAAGCGGAGTCTTACTATTGTTGTTGTTTTTAAATGAGAATAACAGAATTGTAGGTTTGTTTTTAGAACGTTACCATAATTATTAACGAATAAATTTAATATAAAAAAACCTCTCAATAGGAGAGGTTTTTTATATGTAAGAGTACCTATTATTCTTTTAGAATCTTCACGATTTTTTCTCCATTATCACTCATTATTTTTAAAAAATAAACACCATTAGAAAATTCACTTAAATCAATTTTAGTAGCTAAGGCGTCCACAGATTTTGATAAGATTTGTTTGCCTAAGATTGAACTAATTTCAATAGTAGTAATCATAGAGGTATTACTAATTTGAAGTATATCTTTTACTGGGTTAGGATAAACCGTTAAATTGTTATACTCAGATTCTTCAACTCCTAAAGACTCAACGAATTCTGTTTCCCAAGTGTTGGTTATTATTGCAGGATTAAAATCGAAATAAATTTCTGCTGTATTTGGTATTATATCACCAATGGCATAATCTGGAAACGGTTTTATTTTAAACGTTATAAAACCATGACCAATTGGCGAATCTTCAACATCTTCAGAAGGAGGTAAGTCTATAGCAAAGAAATTCCATTCTAAATTTTTACCAACACGCTCTAAGGAGTAGGTATGGCTAGCATCTACCATTTTCAATGTAGACTCGTCTAATTTTTCATCTAAAATGTCTTCAACTCTTATGTTAATAGCATTTGCCGTTCCTGTATTTTCAAAACGAATGGTATAGGTTAAATAGTCATCTGTTGTAAATGTAGAATGTACAATGTCTTCACCATGTTTTTCTGTAATATCATTAGGATCGTAAGAACCTACAATAGTTTGTGTTAAGCTAGAGGTGTTGTTTAGAGGTAGAACATCTCCAGCGAGTAATTCAATATCTGCTGTATTTGTTACTAATTGTCCTAGGCTTACTGTTGGTAATGTTGGTACTTGCATTTTTACCCATAAGTGTTTGGTTTGGTAAGGTTCTAAGTTGTTAAAAACGTAAGTGAAGCCTGCAGCTGTAGTTGTAAATGAAGCGATATTATTTCCTGCGTTCCAATATTGTGGTGCTTCGTATACATTAAGTAAATTTAAGGCATCATCCATGGTAAAGTCTATATTACCAGAAGTTACAGTTTCGTTAGAATTGTTGGTGTAACTGATGTAATTCCAATATATAAAACCAGGCATTGGTGGTCTCCAAGACGCTGAAACATTAGCAGACAAATCATCATAGGTTGTTACTGAAATTGGGAAATCGTAAGTTGTGATACCTGAACCTACAGGAACTGTGACGTTAGAGTAAGTTGTTGCTGTTGTATTATTAGTAGCGTAATTAGGATCTACTGTATATGAGAGTTCGTAAGTTGTTGTTGGATTAGATTCATATAAATAATGAGGAGATACATATAGGTTGTTGATGACTCCATCATTATTTATTTCATAATTAAACTGACCTAAAGGAAAGTTAACTTCTCCTGTTTCTTGAGTGCCGTTACCGTTAGTATCTACAAAGGCATTTAGTTTTATGCCATCGGATTGTTGTAAACTAAACATTTGGTTTTGGTCATACAAATATGTTTGATGTTCAATTCCGTAGTAAGTACCATAAAAATAAGCTCCTTCTAAATCACCTGCGTAATATCCAAAATTAATATCATTTTGTGTTATAATATATAAGGCTGTAAAGGTTGTACTATCTGTTAATCCTGCATCTAAGGAGGCTAATGGTCCACCTACGATGTCTAAATCTTGAAATTGCACTTCGGCATCAATATCTGTAATTGGAGCATTTCCATTATTGGTTACAGTAAATTCATATTCAACCGTGTCACCGACACTTATAAAACCATCACCATTAAAATCAACATACTGAGCTATGTATGTTACTTCTAAAGGAGATTCTACTCTAACGATGATGTTTGCAGTATCACAGTTGCTTGGATTTACAGAGTCGCATATTTCATAATCCATAGAGTAATATCCCATTGGTACATTAGCAGGAATTGTTAAAACACCTGAGGCACTAAGTGTAATGCCTAATGAATTCGTATCGAGTAAAGAGACATTTAAGTTTTCTGGAACAACAGGTAAACCTTCAAATGTATCGTTATCTAAGACTTGAAAAGTTGTGCCAACTTCGAGCACAGAAGTTATTTCGTCGTGTTGAGCATTTAGATGGTAATTGTCTAAGATAAAACCTTCTAATGTATAATTAGAATTATAGGTGTTTCCTGAAGTGACAAGGGCGTTGATAAAAATATTTTCATCGTCTTCATCCAGTTGGTCTAAAATGGTTGGGTAACTGTAGGTTTCGTTATAATTATAATATTGACCAGCAGGAATAGTAACGAGTATAGTAGCGGTTGTATAATCAGAACTATCGGCAGTTCCATTGGTTGTTGTGATTTCAATCTCTGTGTCAACAGCGCTAGGATAAGTTAATCGTGGTGTAAATTTAAGATCAAAACCTTCTTCGGCTACTAAGTTATCTCCTGATTGATTGCCTGGTTCATTATCATTATATACAGCTTGTAGGCTAAAATCGGGTAAGCCATCGTTATCTATAATATTAAAAGTTCCTGTTTCGGAAGTATTTGTTGTGTTGCCAGAAATTACTGTTGCAGTATAATTTACAGATTCTACAGGTTCGTCTAGTGTGTCGTCAGTTGTATAAACAAGGAAGCTTGTACCGTAATTTCCAGCTTCAATAGTTTTGGTTTGTGATAAGTTTGTATAATCAGAATTATCAGCAGTTCCATTAGATGTTGTAACTTGTATTTCTATATCTGAGTTAAAAGCTCTATCTAAATTAGCATATATATACGCTGTATTACCTTCATTGGTGTTATATGAACTTAGGTTTAATGTAGGCTCTGTGTCGTCGTCTATTATTGTAACCAACATGTCAATACTACTATTTGTAGTGTTTCCAGAAGTGATTGTTGCTGTAATATTGTAGGTTTCATCTGGTTCTGCAATGGCATCTTGTTGTGTGCTAATTACAAAGGAACTATAGCGTTGGCCTACATCAATAGTAACTGTTCCTGTTGTAGGATTGTAATCTGAAGCATCTGCTGTTCCGGCTATAGTAGCAAAATCTATGGTTACGCTTGAATGAAAATAATTACTCAGACTAATATTATAATTTGCTGTTTGACCTTCAATTTTTCTTGGAGTTGTATGTGCAATTACAGTTGGGATTATATCATTATCCCAAATACGTATGGTTCTGGATACATTAGAATTAGCTGTATTTCCTGAGGTGACTGAAGCTTGAAGAGTAAAATATTCATCACCTTCAATATCAAAATCATTTGTTGTTGGAATAATTAATGTGTTGCTGCTTAATTGTCCTGCAGGTATAGTTACTGTTGTAGACAGAGCAACAAAATCAGTACCATCAGCAGAGTTGTTGATGGTGCTAACATCTACAATGACATCAGTAGTAGCGGCACTATACATGCTTACTGTAAATGTGTATACATTACCTTCAATTACAGAATAATTAAATTGACCATTATTGGTAACGTACACTGTTGGGTCTTGTGAAAAACAAAACATGGAATAAAAAGTGAGCAAAATAAGAAGTGTAATTTTTTTCATAGTAGATAGGTTTTGTTTTTACAAGATGTAGATTTTTACAACGGTTGCGTTACGTTAAGATCTTTATCACAATTTATTGGTAAAATTGATTCTAATACTAAAACAGTTATAAAGAAAAAACTCCTACCTAAGTAAGAGTTTTTATAATTATAAATGCTATGGCTTTAACTTCTTCTAATGTGATATGAGCCTATTATCTCTTTTAGTTTAAGTTTTAAATCTTCACCCGAATCAAAAACCATTTGTTCATCACTTGGAAAATGAAGTTGTCTTTGGTTTAAAAGATTTAGGTCGTCTTTAACTAAAGCTCTTTTGTCTCCTTTATATATTCCAAAAATATTTTCAAATATAAATCCGCTATCTATAGAAAAGGTATCAATTGTTTGATTTTGTTTTAAATCTGTATAAACAACATCGGCAATCACTTGTGTAGATTTAGTTTGTAAAACTTCAGTAAACCTAGCTTTTACAGTTATGATTTTATCAATCTTAATGTCATTACCAAGACTATCTTTTTTTACATTTCCGTTTCTGTCTAATTGGTATTCCCAACCATCAACGATTTGTTTTTGTCTTAATATTTGACGCTCACTAATACGCTCTGGTGAAACATTAATTTGCTTTAATTGTAATTGCATCGCAAAATCATAATCTATAGAATTATCAGCATTTGCGTGATAAGTTGTCCAAAATTGATTCAGTCCATATGCGTTAAAATCAAGTAATTCGGCTTCTAATTGTTGTGGAATTATTTGATGTGTTTGATTTTGGATAGACACATGTACATAATCCATTCCTTTTAAGTGTGCTTCGTTAATTAGATTTCTTGTGTCTTCAAAATTTGGATTTATTTCTTCTATATAACTAAATATACTATATGCTTTTCTCGCATTAAACTTATCGCCAAAATCCAGTAACGTAATTCCTTGACTTAATAAATAATCCGAAGTTTTATATCTGTAATCTACAATTTCAGAACTGTAATCGTTAAAATCTAAGTCTAATGTTTTGCCATTTATTTTTAAAGGTAATACACGTTTAATCGCATTTTGTCTTTCCTCTAAATTTAAATAGACATTGTAGATGGTTTTAAATTGTTCTGGATTACCGTCTTTCTTTAAGTGAGCCAAGTTATTTAAATCTTCATCTAAAACTTTATAGTATGCCTCTTCAAGCATTACAATATAGTCTTGCTTACGGTTTTTATCTTTGTTATTTTCAAGTTTTCTTAAAGCTTCAGAGATTGCTTCGTCGTAATTTCCGTTGCTAATTGCGCTTTCAATTTGTTTTTTGGCACTACAAGATGCTAGTACCGAAACAAGGACTGTTAAAAGTAAAAATCGTTTCATAATCTTGTATTTTATTGGTTATATAATTGTAAATCCAATTATGATGCCAAACTTTTTTGGGTATGTTGATTACTTATATTTTCGTTTCTTTGTAAATTAATTGAAAGTCTTATGTTTTATACGGATAACGGTTGTTTTCATCCTCTAAAATCATATTCGGAAATATTGCCAAAACAGTTTACTTTTCCGTTTTATTATACACCACATGCTCTTTGTATTAAAGCTGCAGATGAGGTAAAAACGTATTTGTCTTCTCAGTCAGATTTTGAACATAACTTTGGATTAGATGAGACGAAAAAAGGTCTAAAAATTGGAAAAATGTTTGGTGTAATGATTGTTGAAACTAAAGACGAACAATTAGGTTACATCACGGCATTTTCAGGAAAATTAGCAGAAAGCAATTATTTGAAAGGATTTGTACCTCCAATTTATGATACATTAAATAAAGATGGATTTTATAAACAAAATGAGGTTTATTTGAATCTTTTAACGGCTAAGATTGAAGCATTACAACAAAATACAGAATTAGAAAAAGCCGAAAAAAACTTAAAACAAACTAAGCTAAAAAATATCCAAAAGCTTGAAGACTTTAAAAGGAATGCTAAAGCTGAAAAACAAAAACGCAAACAGCTTAGAGTAGAAGCAGAGCAAACTCTTAATGACTTAGAGAAAAGTGTATTTTTAGAACGCTTAAAGCAGCAAAGTATTCAAAGTAATATTGATTTAAAATATATAAAGTTAAATCTTGAAGCTGAACTTAAAAAAGCTGAAGATTTATTGGCTGAATTAATTCAACCTATTGAACGTTTAAAGCTTGAAAGAAAAACATTATCAGCAAGTTTGCAAAAGCAAATCCATGAGCACTATCAATTTTTAAACGCCAATGGAGAAACCCAAAACTTAATTGATATTTTTAAAAAAACAGATTTAGGAAAACCGCCAGCTGCAGCAGGAGAATGTGCAGCTCCTAAATTATTTCAGTATGCTTATCAGAATGATTTGAAACCAATTGCTATGGCCGAATTTTATTGGGGAGTATCTCCAACAGCAGAGGTTCGGAAACATGGTCAGTTTTATCCCTCTTGTCGTGGGAGGTGTGAGCCTATTTTAGGTCATATGATGCAAGGTCTAGATGTAGAACCCAATCCTATAGCTTTAGCTGGTGTTTTTAAAGGGGAATTAGAAATTATTTATGAGGATAATTTTCTTTTAGTCCTTAACAAACCTCACGAGTTTTTATCAGTGCCAGGAAAAACGATTAAAGATTCTATTTTAACTAGAATGCAAACATATTTACCAAAAGCAACAGGGCCATTATTATTACATCGTTTAGATATGTCAACGTCCGGATTGTTATTGGTGGCAAAAAATGAAAGAACTCACAAAAAACTTCAAAAGCAATTTATTGAGCGTAAAGTAAAAAAACGTTATGTTGCTTTATTAGATGGAGTTCTAGAAGCAACTAAAGGTACTATTAATATACCGCTTCGTGTAGATTTGAATAATAGACCAAGGCAATTGGTTTGCTATGAACATGGTAAAAAAGCAATTACAAATTATGAGGTTATTGCTATTGAGGGAAATAAAACTAGAATTCATTTTTACCCAATCTCAGGAAGAACGCATCAATTAAGAGTACATGCAGCACATCATAAAGGCTTAAATACGCCAATTGTTGGCGATGATTTATATGGCACTATTTCAGACCGTTTACACCTTCATGCAGAAACATTAAGTTTTGAGCATCCTGTAAAGAAAGAGTGGGTTAGTTTTACTTGTAAAGCTCCTTTTTAGTCTTGAGAAGAGAGAGGTTTAATTGTGTTGTTTTAGCCATTAAATTTAAAACAAAAAAAAGACCAAAGTAATTTAACTTTAGTCTTCTTTATCTATTTATGAGCGTTTCGCCTATTTCTTTTTCTTAGGATTAAATACAGGTAATAATTGTGTTTTTACTTGTCCAAAACCAATACGGATGTCATCATTTTCACAATAACCTCTCATTATAACAGTATCGTTATCATTAATAAATTTACGTTCAGTGCCATCTTTCATTTTTAATGGTTTTTCACCTCTCCAAGTAAGCTCTAACATAGAACCGTAAGAATCTGGTGTTGGACCAGAAATGGTTCCACTTCCCATCATATCGCCAGAATTTACAGGACAGCCATTAACAGTATGATGTGCTAATTGTTGTACCATATTCCAATACATATATTTAAAATTAGATTTACAAACTGTAGTTTCCTTAGAGCCTTTAGGCTGAATTGACATTTCTAAATTAATATCGTAACTCTTTTTACCTTTATATTGTAAATAAGGTAATTGTGGTTTTACAGGTTTTGGGCTTTCTACTCTAAAAGGTTCTAAAGCATCCAATGTTACAATCCAAGGTGAAATAGAGGAAGCAAAGTTTTTAGCTAAAAATGGGCCTAAAGGTACATATTCCCATTTTTGAATATCACGAGCAGACCAATCATTCAATAAAACCAATCCAAAAATATATTCTTCAGCTTCATCAATAGGAATAGGTTCGCCTAAATCGTTTGCATCTGTAGTAATAAAGGCCATTTCTAATTCAAAATCTACCAATTTACTCGGTCCAAAAACAGGAGTGTCAGAGCCAGCAGGTAGTGTTTGTCCTTGCGGACGGTGAATAGGAATTCCTGATGGAATAATAGAAGAACTTCTACCGTGATAACCTACAGGTAAGTGTAGCCAATTAGGCATTAAAGCATTTTCTTCGCCTCTAAACATTGTGCCTACATTAGTAGCGTGTTCTTTACTAGCATAAAAATCGGTATAATCACCTACTTGTATTGGTAGTTGCATTTCAATTTCATCTAAACGAAATAAAATAGTTTCTTTATGAGGTACGTTGTTTTTTAAAGTATCATTTTCAGCATCAAAAATCTCAGCGATTCTATTTCTAACCAAACGCCAAGTTTTTCTACCATCTGCTATAAAGTCATTTAACGTATCTTGAAGAAAAATATCATCGGTTAATGGAATGCCTTCAAAATAACCTAGTTGATGTAAAGCGCCAAGATCAATAGCTGTATCTCCAATACGTGTTCCTATAGTTATAATGTCGTCTCTAGTTAAGAAAACACCAAAAGGAATATTCTGAATTGGAAAATCTGAGTTTTTACCGACATGTAACCATGAGGTGCGATCTGGATTATTGGCTGATAATGGCATAGTATAATTGTTGATTAAATGTTCATTAATTTCATTCAAACCTACATAATTTTTGATATTTAAACTAATGTATTCACTATTTTTGTATCGATTTAACAAACTCATTATATATGCAACGCGACGAACAAATTTTTGAACTCATTAAAGCCGAAAAAGAACGCCAACTCGATGGTATTGAATTAATAGCATCAGAGAATTTTGTCAGTGACCAAGTAATGGAAGCTGCTGGTTCTGTGTTAACTAATAAATATGCTGAAGGTTATCCTGGTAAACGCTATTATGGTGGTTGCGAGGTGGTTGATGAGGTTGAAACTATAGCAATAGACAGAGCAAAAACATTGTTTGGTGCTGCTTATGCTAATGTACAGCCGCATTCTGGAAGTCAGGCAAACACAGCTGTTTTTCATGCTTGTTTAAAACCAGGTGATACAATTTTAGGTTTTGATTTATCTCATGGAGGCCATTTAACACATGGTTCGCCTGTGAACTTTTCAGGAAAATTATACCGCCCTACATTTTATGGTGTAAAGAAAGATACAGGTCGTATAGATTATGATATGTTGGCAGACCAGGCCCAAAAAGAACAGCCAAAATTAATCATAGCTGGTGCTTCTGCGTATTCTCGTGATATTGACTTTGCGAAGTTTAGAGAAGTTGCTGATAGTGTTGGTGCTGTTTTATTAGCCGATATTTCACATCCTGCAGGTTTAATTGCTAAAGGTATTCTTAACGACCCAATGCCGCATTGTCACGTGGTAACAACTACAACACATAAAACACTGAGAGGCCCAAGAGGGGGAATGATTATGATGGGTGAAAATATTGATAACCCATTTGGTATTACCTTAAAGAGTGGTAAACTTCGTAAAATGTCAGGCTTATTAGATTCTGGTGTGTTTCCAGGAAACCAAGGTGGACCATTAGAGCATATTATAGCAGCTAAAGCGATTGCTTTTGGTGAAGCATTAACTGATGAGTTTATGCATTATATGTTACAAGTTAAACATAATGCCGATGCTATGGCTAAAGCATTTGTTGCTAAAGATTACAATTTAATTTCAGGTGGAACAGATAACCACATGATGTTAATAGATCTTAGAAATAAAAATATTACAGGTAAAGATGCTGAAAATGCTTTAGTAAAAGCAGATATTACAGTGAATAAAAACATGGTGCCTTTTGATACAGAATCTTCTTTTGTTACCTCTGGTATTAGAGTAGGAACACCAGCAATTACAACACGAGGATTAAAAGAAACGGATATGGCTTATGTTGTTGATTTAATTGATGAAGTGTTAACTAATCACGATAATGAAACGGTTTTAGCAGGTGTTGCTGAAAAAGTAAATGCATTAATGGGCGGACGTGCGTTATTTAATGCTTAAAAATTAAAAACCGTTCAGGTTGAAATTTATATTTAAAAAGCCTTTCAATTTAGTTTGAAAGGCTTTTTTGTTAAATTGAGTAAAATGTAAAACTTATAGCATTGCAAATAAATCATCTAATGCTTTAAAATCTCGTCGCTTATAATTTGTTCCATCTCTATCGTTCAGATAATTTATTAAATCCTTTTTTGGCCCTGAAGTCCAGAAGTTCCAAGTATCAGTTATACTGTTATTTTCTTTAACATAAACTTTTCCAACTAAAGAATTCTCTTGCGGATTATCAGAAGAGTCATAGACACTGATGCTAGAATCTTTTTGATGAACTAATCTATATAGTCTATTGTCTTCACTTATATTTTGAAATTTTGTTTCTTTAGTTATTTGATTTTCATCGTGATGTAAATTTACGTCTTTAATTATTTCGTTGTCAATTGGTTCATACTGATCATTATTATTGAAAATCGTAATTAATCTATTTTGATAATATTGATTAACGCTTATTTTTCCTACCATAACAGTACTATCCTTTAAGGTGATTTTACCTTCAAAGAAAGAGTGATTAATATCTAGGGGATGTATGCAGTCACAGTTACAATTGCTATTAACACTATTCAATAATTGAAGACTTGTATTGATAAGTTCTAAATTTTGAGCTTTTAAATTAGGTGAACTAATTACTAAAAGGAAAAGAATTAAAAGGGAGTGTAATTTTTTTGAAATCATGACTTTTGAGATTTAATATTTTACGTATTAAATGCATCAAAAATGATTCCAAAGCTAACTTTTTTAAACTAAAAACTAATTGTTTTTAAAGTAACAGAAATAAGTTAAAAACGATAATACAGTTTACAATAAAAATTGTACGCACCATTTTTGTTTATAGCACCAAAGTCCCCTCAAGGAGGTTTTAAGGTTTCAATAATTTCTTAGACTTCAATAAAATCAATAGTAATTTAATCTTCAAAAGTTGAAAAATTATAAGCACCAGCATCTATTGCTCCAGATCTTGGTGATCCAAGAATATCATGTGATACAGAAAAATCAGAACTACCAATTCCTTTAGCTTTTGAATCTGAACCAATTTGCATCCTGTTTTCAAAAGGGTCTTTAAAATCAGGATCTTGGTTAAAGACATTGTCTACATAAAATAAAGTGTTATTAAAGTTGTAATTTCCTGTGCCTTCAAGATTATCGTTGTCAAACCTTAGTAAACAGTTTGTGAATTTGTAATTAAATACGCTGCCCTCATTTTCTAATAAAAATTCAGGATTATCATTTCCGTAGATAATACAGTTGTTAAAGTTAGCTTCTGTTAAATCGTTAATGAATAAGGTATTGTTTTCATCTACAATAAAATCATTTAAAAGTAGCGCTGGAAATTCTCTGTAACTGGTATCCCAATAATTAGCAATAGTGCAATGTGTAAAGTTATATTTTCCGCCATAGGTACCAGCAAAAGCGGATTGTCCGCTATTATTAATCACTAGGTTTTCTGCAGTTATAGACGTTGCTGTTCCTCTAATTCCAAAACTGCTAACATTATATATTTGTGAATTAGTAATGGTTAATTTATCGTTTGGTGCGTCTTGGTTACCATCGGCTATAATCCCAATAGTTGCGTTTTTAATGGTTGCGTAGTTAATGGTATTATTTTTACTGCCGTTGTACAACCAAATAGTTCCCCATTGTCCGGGAATATCTTCGTAAAGTGGTTCTAAACGATCACCTTCTAAAATTACTTCGTTTTCTAAAAGATCTTGATCTGTGCTAAGTGCTCCATTTATATTTAAAGCGCCTTCGTTGGTGATAATAATTCCAGAATCGGCATGAAAGTGAACGCGTGCACCAGCTTCCATAGTTAAGGTTTTACCAGCGCCAACACCTGCATAGCCATAAATAACGTAAGGTTTTTCATTAGTAAAGGTGAGCTCGCTATCTTCTAAAAAGCGACCTTGTAGTGTGGTTTCGTCTGGTGTACCATCTCCATCGACATCAAAGGTTAGGGTTTCAATAATATAATTGTCATCATCATCAATTGGTGTTCTATTAGGATAAATAAAAACGGCATCTTTAACTAAAGTAACAACATCTATATCTTGTTGATTACTACCAGAATCAAATAGAATACGGTCTGTGTATAAAAATTGGTTTTCTAAAGCTCCTAGGTCTGGATTTGCAATATCGATTGTTGTTTCAATAAATATATATAAACTATCGTTGGCTAATAATTCAACATTTTCAAAGAATTTACCAATTTGTGTATCATTTTGTAAGCCCGTAGAACCATCGACATTCATTCTGTATAATGAATTTTCGCCATTTTCAAGTTGTATCGTTGGAATTACGATATCTTCATCACTACGATTATATACTTTTAAATTATAAGTGCTAGAACCTATATTTGTAAAAACAGTATCTAAATAAATGGTGTCTTTTGCAAACTCTAGTTGTCCTTTGCTTGGAGTAAATTCAAAATCGTTACGACAAGAACTCCAAAAAATTAAAATTCCGAAACAGATAAAAAATGATAGCAATCGCTTCATAAGTAATAAATATAATTAAGGCTTAAAAATATAACTTTTGAAGTTAGGATTTATTATGAAATTGTAGAATTATAATTGTTTCATTTAATCTTTAGTTAGATTCTCTTGTCCATACTGTTCTAATAATATTAAAAAGAGCTGACTATTTAAAACCAATTCTTCTAATAATTGCATCTTATTTTCTTCTTTTAGTAATTCGGAACTGATATATTTTGCTTCACAAAAATCATAAAATAGATAAACTTTGTCTTCAGGAATTTTTAAATTTTCTGTTATTAAACGCTTATTGAAGAATGGACTTTTTTCAAATAAAGAGTCCATTTGCGTATATGTAATAGGTTGGTAAGTAGGATCTTTTCCTTTGTTTTTTTTGAAGAGTTTTGCTACTGTTTTAATGAGATAAACAAAATCTACACCATAATTTGCTCCTGAAGGGGCGTAAAGATGAGGATTGTTTTTAATGTCTTCTTTAATGATGTTTTGAAGGTCTGTATTGTAGGTTTCTTCTTTAAAAACGGGTTGCTCAGGTTCTGCTTTAATTTCTACTTCGTCCAGTTCAGTTAGTATTTCTTTGAGCTCAAAAACGGCAATGTCTTCAAAGTGAATGTCTTTAAGTATAACAACTTTTGGATGGTAGAATAGAGATTCAAACAAAATGGTATCATTTACTTTGGCGTTAATAGTAAAATCTCCATTTTTATCTGTTGCTGTTAAACGGTTCTGGGTGTCGTTAAAGACTTTAATGTTTTCAATTGTGTTTTTACTGTTATAGACTTTTCCTCTTAAAACTTGGGCTTTTAGAGCTAATGGTAAGCATAGCAATAGGATTAAAATACTAAGTTGACGCATGGTTGAGTTGATTGATGCGTTAAAGAAAAGTGATTAAGTTGAAAGAAATCTGTGTTTTAAAAAAACTTTAACCTAAATATTAATCAAAAAGCTCGGCAATTTCTTGTGTTAAACGTGTAGGACGTTGTGTTTTAGAATCCATTAAACACCATTTTGCTTTGGATTTTACAATAAGTTTTTTGGTGTTAATATTGATAATTTCTACATGTCTTATGGTGCTAACACCTGCAACTTCTGAAACATATGTTTTTAGTAAAAGTTGATCTCCTAATAGTGCCGGACTTTTATACTCTATATAATGATTAACTAAAAACCAAGAATACGCTTCTAGTATATCTTTTGTAGCATAGGCAAGCCAATGTTCTTTAGCAATATCTTGAACCCATTGTACATAACGCACGTTATTTACGTGGTTAAGATCGTCGATATCTTCTTCTGAAACGGTTATGGTTTTTTCAAATATTTGCATCTTCAATTTTTGATGCTTAAAGATATTATTTCTTAATAAATAACCTTTTAATTCCGTAAAATAATTTACCTACAGCAGTTCTTTTTTGTTCACCATTTTTTTATGGCTTCTTGCTTAGCTAGACGTTTTAGTTTTCTCTTTTGTCTTTTACACTTGGTATTGCTTTTATAATTATAAGATACATAACCAGCTATCACATAATTTTTATTACACTCATCGTCTTTCAATGCTATTGTAATGTTATTTTTAGTACTTAAAATAAGGTTTTGAGTAAACATACCAAAATATTTAAATTCAAGTGTGTCGCCTGGCTTTGCCTTCAATGAAAAAATGCCGTCAAAATTGGTATAAACTTGATGTTTCGTTCTTTTTAGAATTACAGTGGCACCAGGAAGCGGCAAACCGTCTATAGCTGTTGTAACCGAACCTGTATATATATGCTCATTTAAAATAGAAGTTGCTACTTTTCCTTTTACGATGGGTTTTAGTATGCTATCTGTTTGAATGGTTTTTGAAGCAATTTGAGTGTAAATCTCTTGAGTTCCAAATGCAAAAAAAGCAAATAGGCCAGAGGCAAACCAAGATCTATAATTGTTTTTGTCTTTTCGAGCTATAACAAGGTCTCTATTGATTTGTTGAGTTTTAAAGCGACCACAAAGATGGCCATGAGACTCTAAAGTTTTAATAATTTGTTCGTCGGTTTGTTTTGTGAAATCTATAACTGTTTTTTGGCAAGCAGAGCAATGACGCCCTTGGTGGGTTGGAGTCATTTTATTCCAATCTTTATGGCAAGGTTTTGGAATGTTGATGGTTATAACTTTTCTCATGGTTAGTTTGATTGTTATATCAAAGAACCAAAAGTTATAGGTTTAATAAAAAGATGAATGAGTGACTTACACTTTTCAGTGAGTAAAGCTTATTGTTTTTTTATTTTAACCTCAAAAAGTTTGTCCCAATTTTTCCCTGTTACAAAAATGGTTTCACGTTCTGGGTGGTAAGCAATACCGTTTAGAACGTCTAATTCAGGATGTTGAGTTACGAGTTTTCTTAAAGGTTTAAAATCTATAACTCCTTCAACACCTCCTGTGTTAGGATTGATAATTACCACACCATTACGTTGGTAAATATTTGCATATATTTTGCCATTAATCCATTCAAGTTCGTTTAAACTTGGAATTTTTCCTTTTTCGGTATAAACTTCAAGATGACCTTCCTCAGTTAAGTTATCAGGATTTAAAAAGTAAATTTTCTCTGTACCATCAGATTTAAATAATGTTTTTCCATCGTTACAAATTCCCCAACCTTCTTTACTCGTTCCGTAATTAAAAGTTTTTAATTTTTCAAAGGTATTTACATCGTAAACAAAGCCTCTTTTGGCTTGCCAAGTAAGCTGATAGATTTTATCGTTAAGAATGGTTAAACCTTCTCCAAAATATTGATCTTCTAAATTGATGTTTTTTAGAACTTCACCAGTTTCAAAATTTACTTTTCTAAGTTTAGATTTTCTTTTCTGACCTGTGCTTTCATACAATTCACCATTGTAAAACTCTAAACCTTGAGTATAAGATGTTATATCGTGAGGGTAGGTGTTTACAATTTCATAAGTGTAAATAGTTGGTATAATATTATTAAAGACTTTAATAGATTTTTTAAGAGTTTCAGTCTTTTCACCAACAGTTACTGTTGCAGTTATAATTTTTTCGCCGAGCGTAATTTTATTTAAAACCGAATTATTATCAACAGCCTTTCCGTTAATTGTATAGCTAATATTGCTGATTTCTAATTGTTTTGGGTTATTTATGGATAGTTTTAACGTATCTCCAAGCATTAAAGATTTTACGGTTGTATTAATAGATAAGCTAGATTGTTTTGCTGTGTTTGTGTTACCACAATTAGTTACTATTAGACTTAAATATAAGAGAATGAAATATTTATAAAGTTGCATAAGGTCTGTTTAATTTTTTAGCAAGTTATTAAATAAAATTCAGTTTAAAAATCATTGCGAAAGTAATTAAAGATTGTATCTTTGCACCTGGCAAGTCCTACACAACCAGCTCCTGTTGAACCCTCCAGGGCGGGAACGCAGCAAAGGTAAATGGTCGTAGCGGTGTGATGTAGGTAGCTTGCCTTTTTTTGTACCCTAAACTCAAATCTTGAACGCCTTGGCGAATCGAGATTTTTTCAGTTTATAGAGGTTCTAATCGAGGTTAGTGTCTAATTAAAAGCGCTACTAATTTCATAATTTGTATTTTCGATATTATAATATATAAAACAGTATGTCTAAAGTTGTATTAATAACAGGTGGTTCTTCTGGAATAGGAAAATCTGTTGGTGAATTTCTTCAAGCTAAAGGGTTTAAAGTTTATGGTACAAGTAGGAATCCTGATAGGTATCCTAATAGTAAATTTCCAATTGTAGCTTTAGATGTTACTAAAGCCGAAACAATTTCTAAATGTATTACTGAGGTTTTAAAGCATGAATCTAAAATAGATGTGCTTTTAAATAATGCAGGAGCGGGAATTACAGGACCTATTGAAGAAATTCCTGATGCAGAAATTAAGCGCAATTTTGAAACCAATTTATTTGGTCCAATTAATGTCATTAAAGCAGTTTTACCTACCATGCGCCAGCATAATTCTGGTTTAATAATTAATGTAACATCTATTGCCGGTTATATGGGTTTACCATATAGAGGTGTGTATAGTGCAAGCAAAGGGGCTCTCGAATTAATAACTGAAGCTTTTAGAATGGAATTAAAAGGTTTTAATATTAATATGACTAATGTGGCGCCTGGAGATTTTGCAACTAATATAGCTGCAGGTCGTTATCATGCTCCTGTTTTAGAAAATTCACCTTATAAAGCCACGTATGGAGATACGTTGCGTATGATGGATGACCATGTAGATAGTGGAAGTGACCCTAAGCAAATGGCAGAAGCTATTTATAAAATCATTGAAACTAAACATCCAAAAATCCATTATAAGGTTGGTGCTTTTATGCAGAAATTTTCTATTGTTTTAAAACGAATACTTCCAGATAAAGTTTATGAAAAGTTATTGATGAATCATTATAAATTGTAGACCGCAGTTGGTAATGGCTATTGTTAATATATTCTATAAAATCATTTCTTTAAATGAGGCTTAAAGTCGTAAATTCGCGACAATCAAAAACACAACAATTCAAAACAAGTTTTTATGAAATTTTTTATTGATACAGCAAACTTAGAGCAGATTAAAGAAGCTCAAGATATGGGAATTTTAGATGGTGTTACCACAAACCCATCACTAATGGCTAAAGAAGGCATTACAGGGACAAACAATATTTTAAAACATTATGTTGACATCTGTAATATTGTAGATGGAGATGTTTCTGCAGAAGTTATTTCTACAGATTTTGATGGTATGGTTAGAGAAGGTGAAGCTTTAGCAGAATTACACGATCAGATTGTTATTAAGTTACCAATGATTAAAGATGGTATTAAGGCTTGTAAATATTTTTCTGATAGAGGAATTAAAACTAATGTTACTTTGGTATTTTCACCAGGTCAGGCATTATTGGCAGCAAAAGCAGGAGCCACTTATGTGTCTCCGTTTATTGGCCGTTTAGATGATATTTCTACAGATGGTTTAAATCTTATTGCTGAAATTCGTCATATCTACGATAACTACAGTTTTGAAACGCAAATATTAGCTGCTTCTGTACGTCATACAATGCATGTGATAGATTGTGCTAAATTAGGTGCAGATGTTATGACAGGACCTTTAAGTTCTATTACTGGATTATTAAAACACCCTTTAACAGACATCGGTTTAGAAAAGTTCTTAGCAGATTATAAGAAAGGAAATTAAATTAATTTTACCCCATATTAAAGAGCATCTTGTTTAACAATAAGATGCTTTTTTTGTAATAATTCTTCAAGTGTTTCTTTAAAATCAGAGCTAAAAATATTGGCATTTGGATGTAAAATCATGGCGTTCTCATCTACAATGATAGCCTTGTTTAAGTAGTTTACTGCTAGGGTTTTACGTGCTAGTTTAGAATTTTTAAACTTAAACTCATTTATTGTAGGGAAGCTGTAGTTATTAATGATTTTTTTCCAGAATTTATCGTCATTATCATTGACATTAATAGAAATAAAATCCATTTGTGGAAAATTAGATTTTAACTTATCTACCATAAAATGACTATTTCTATATTGTGATTTAGAGTTAGAAGTCCAAAAATAAATAATGGTTGGTTTGTTTATTATAGAAGTAATTAAATGTTCTGTATCGTTATAATTAACAAGTGCTATATTTGGTAGAGGATTACCTTGACGTAAGCGCTTTAATGATGATACCAAATCTTTCATGTAACGTTGATCTTCATCATTAGTACTTTTTGTTAAATAATAATCTAAAAATTTATTCGCTTCAATTTCAGTATGATTATGACTGATATAATCTATAGCTTTATACTTTAAAAGATTGTTCTTAATCGTTTCATTAGTAATGATACTATCAATTAAATCGAGTTTAGACATATTATAGTCCATAGTATGCCTATTAAATTTGCTGTGAAAAGCATTGTGTTCGTAATAGGTATGTGTGGCTAAATTTTCTATATGTGAAGATAAAAAACGGTTATAGGCAAAGAAACGGCTTAAGTGGCTAGCGTTATAATCGATATGGTTTCTGTGTTCAAAAAAGTCTTTAGGTAAGTCTTTGATATGAATTAACTTATTATTACCAAAGTATGCAAAAGGGTAAATCTCTTTATCTGCATAAGCATTATAATTAATATTAGCTTCAATAATGGACTTAAAGAACTCAGATTCTTCGTTTTGCATTAAGAATTGATGAAATTCATCCAGTTGAGAGTTACGTCTTTTTTCAACAAAATCATTAAAAGCTTCGGGTTCCATTTTAGAGTACTTAACTAACTGTTTAGCTTCTTTTTCGTTAGATAAGTAAGTTTTAATAAGATAGTTGTTCTTTTTAGCTCCTTTTCCTGTAAATACTAAAGATTCATCAAAATCATATGTATTTAGTCGAAACATAATACTATCATTAGACTCTAACAATAACATTTGATATTCTCCACCATGTGTAATAGAATATAATCCTGGTTCTAGATTATCTACCTTGTAAATAAATCTATTATTGGTGTCTAAAGTGATAGAATCTAATATTTTACCCTCTGTATTGTATAAGGTGACACTATTGTTCTTTGGATTAATAATTTCTCCACCTAGGTATGCATAATCGCTCGTGTTATTTCCTTTGAAATGACATCCAAAAACAGTAGATAACAAAGTAATAGCAATAACTATACGTCGGATTAGCATAAGATTTTTTTATAAAAGATTAGTATAACAAAAGTATGTGATGCATTACTGAACTCTTGTTAAGACCTCGTTAAATATTGTTAAGTGTGTATTTATTTCGTTTACAGGTGATAAAATAATGCTTTTATTAATAATTATTGTTCCTTCTATAGAGTTATAAGTCATATTAGGTTTTTATTTTTTTTGTATTGGATAGGAAAAAAGATTTGGAAGTGTTTAAAAATATAAAATTTTATGATTTTTTAAAATTGATAATATAGTTATATGGTTGAGTTTGGCTTAAATTTTCTACTTTTGCACTCTCAAAATTTGGTCTTAGTTAAGCTTAAGGCAAATACAATAAAGTTTTAAAATATGTTATCAGTTTCTAATCTATCAGTTCAATTCGGAAAACGCGTACTTTTTGATGAAGTAAGCACCACATTTAATAATGGTAATTGCTATGGTATTATTGGTGCCAATGGTGCCGGAAAATCTACTTTTTTAAAGATTATAGCAGGAAAAATGGATCCGACTTCAGGAAGTGTTCATTTAGAGCCAGGTAAGCGTATGTCTGTTTTAGAGCAGAATCACAATAAGCATGATGAAGACACGGTTTTAGAAACCATCTTAAAGGGAAACAAACCTTTATATGAATTGAAATCTCAGCTAGATGCTCTTTATGCTGATTATACGGATGAAAATGCTGAAAAAATAGGTGAGCTTCAAGTGCAGTTTGAAGAAATGAATGGTTGGAATGCAGACAGTGATGCTGCAGCTATGTTGTCTAACTTAGGAATTAAGGAAGAATACCATTATACCTTAATGAAAGATTTAGATGGAAAGCAAAAAGTACGTGTATTATTAGCACAAGCTTTATTTGGTAATCCAGATTTGTTAATTATGGATGAGCCTACCAACGATTTGGATTATGAAACAATTTCGTGGTTAGAGAATTTCTTGGCTAATTATGATAACTGTGTGATTGTGGTTTCTCACGATAGACACTTTTTAGATTCTGTTTGTACACATATTTCGGATATCGATTTTGGGAAGATTAACCATTTCTCTGGTAACTATACGTTTTGGTACGAGTCGTCTCAATTAGCAGCAAGACAACATGCACAGCAAAATAAAAAGGCTGAAGAAAAGAAGAAAGAATTAGAAGATTTTATTCGTCGTTTCTCTGCTAACGTAGCTAAATCTAAGCAAGCAACGAGTAGAAAGAAAATGATTGATAAATTAAATATATCAGAAATTAAACGTTCTAGTCGTCGTTATCCTGCTATCATTTTTGAACGCGATCGTGAAGCTGGGGATCAGATTTTGAATGTTCAAGGCTTATCTGCTAGTATAGAAAATGAGGTTTTATTTAGTAATATTGATATCAATTTAAATAAAGGAGATAAAGTTGTTGTGTATTCTAAAGATTCTAGAGCAACAACAGCTTTTTATCAAATACTAAATGGTAATGAACAAGCGGATTCTGGAAAATTTGATTGGGGAGTTACTACCACACAATCGTATTTGCCATTAGATAATAGCGAATTTTTTAATAATAAATTGACTTTGGTCGATTGGTTACGTCAGTGGGCACAAACAGAAGAGGAGCGAGAGGAAGTTAATATTAGAGGATTCCTTGGGAAAATGATTTTTAGTGGTGAAGAAGCTCTAAAAACATCAGATGTTTTATCTGGAGGTGAAAAAGTACGTTGTATGCTTAGCCGTATGATGATGATGAGAGCTAATGTATTAATGTTAGACGAGCCAACCAACCACTTAGATTTAGAGAGTATTACAGCGTTTAACAATTCGTTAAAAAACTTTAAAGGCACCATTTTATTAACAACACATGATCACGAGTTTGCGCAAACCGTTGGTAATAGAATTATAGAATTAACACCAAGTGGAGTTATTGATCGTTATATGACGTTTGATGAGTACATGAGTGATAAAAAGATAAAAGAACAACGCGAAAAGATGTATAATGTAACGGCTTAATAGCATCTTATTCCTTTAAAATAAAAATGCTGATATTTTTTAATATCAGCATTTTTTTGTTTTAACTCGAAGTATCTATTCATACTAAGTTAGAGTTTTGAAAAAACCAGCCTAAGTATTTTAGGTTGTACATTCTATTCATGGGAGAGCGTTTCTTATCATTATGAGGCAGCTTCCATTTCTGCTTTTACTCTATTAATAATCGCCATAGCTTTATCTAATTCATCATTATGAACAAAAACTTCTTGAAAGCCTTGATTCATTGATGCATAGCCTGCTAAACGTTGCGATTCTCCTTCGTCTTTTATGATTGGTATTATGCCAGAGGCTTCCAATTCGTCTTTAACTCGTGTAACTAAAATAAAATTACCGTAGTAAACTTTTGTATATTCTGTAGTGCTCATAATTATAGGTATTAATTCATATAGAAAGTTACGATTTTTTTTGAGATTATTTACTAAATAAATCATAATTTTATTTGTGTTGACTATTGGTTTTTGTTTTTGAATAGTTTTTAGCTATTAAAAAATTAATTAAAAAAATGCGTAATTTAAGCCTAAAGCGCATTAATGCATAACTTTATAAAAAATTAAACACATAAAAATTGTAATACATGGAAAAGAATCCTCACGAAAACGATGCTCCTCAAGGGAAGAATTTTGATATTAATGAAAGCGCTGCTAAATGTCCTTATTTAAGCGGTACAGTAAAACACACAGGTGGAGGTGGAGTTAAAAACCGAGACTGGTGGCCAAACGAATTAAAACTTAATATTTTACGTCAACATGCAACGAAGTCTAATCCTATGGGAGTGGATTTTGATTATGCTGAAGCGTTTAATAGTTTAGATTTTGACGCGCTTAAAAAAGATCTTACTGATTTAATGACCGATTCACAAGATTGGTGGCCTGCAGATTATGGTCATTATGGAGGCTTAATGATACGTATGGCTTGGCATAGTGCAGGAACCTACAGAGTAGGTGATGGTCGTGGAGGTGCAGGATCCGGAAATCAACGTTTTGCTCCTATAAATAGTTGGCCAGATAATGGAAACTTAGATAAGGCCCGTTTGTTATTATGGCCTATTAAACAAAAATATGGGAATAAGATTTCTTGGGCAGATTTAATGATTCTTGCAGGAAACTGTGCTTTAGAATCTATGGGGTTCCCAACCTTTGGTTATGCAGGCGGACGAGAAGATGTCTGGGAACCAGAGCAGGATATTTATTGGGGAAGTGAAACCGAATGGGGAGCAAACGAGGATAGATATAAAGAAGGAGATTTAGAAGATCCGTTAGCAGCGGTAATGATGGGGTGGATTTATGTAAACCCAGAAGGGCCTAATGGACACCCGGATCCTATGGGCTCTGCACGTGATGTAAGAGAAACTTTTGGTAGAATGGCTATGAATGATGAGGAAACTGTAGCGCTTGTTGCTGGCGGACATACCTTTGGAAAAGCACATGGTGCAGCAGATCCTAATACATACGTTGGAAAAGAACCACATGGTGCACCAATTGAAGAGATGAGTACAGGATGGAAAAATTCATTTGGTACAGGTGTTTTAGATGATACCATTACAAGTGGTATAGAAGGAGCATGGACACCAAACCCGACGCGTTGGGATAATGAGTATTTTGATGTCTTATTAAATTATGATTGGGAATTAACTCAGAGTCCGGCAGGCGCTCACCAATGGAAACCAACAGCAGCGTCTAATGCGCGAATGGCACCAAAAGCAGGTGATGCCAATGGTAGACAAAATTTAATGATGACTACAGCAGATATTGCACTAAAAGTCGACCCTATTTATTTAGAGATTTCTAAACGTTTTCATGCCGATCATAAAGCTTTTGAAGATGCCTTTGCCCGTGCTTGGTACAAATTAACACACCGTGATTTAGGACCAACATCACGTTATTTGGGGCCTGAAGTGCCCAATGAAGAACTATTATGGCAAGACCCAATTCCTACAGTAAACTATATGCTAAGTGATACCGATATTGAAACACTAAAAGGTATGGTTTCAGATTCAGGATTAACTATTGCTCAACTTGTTACTACTGCTTGGGCTTCTGCCTCAACTTTTAGAGGTTCAGATAATAGAGGTGGTGCTAATGGTTCTCGTATTCGATTAGAACCACAACGCAGTTGGGAAGTAAATAATCCAGCAGAATTACATAAAGTATTAGCTGTTTTAGAAGGTATTCAGAATGCATTTAGCGGAGACGTTTCTATGGCAGACCTTATTGTTTTAGCTGGAAATGTTGGTGTAGAAAAAGGATTGAAAAATGCAGGTTATAATCATACTGTTGCTTTTACACAAGGTAGAGGAGATGCCACACAAGAGCAAACAGATGTAGAACAGTTTGGCTATTTAGAGCCATTAGCAGATGGCTTTAGAAATTACATAAAAGGCGACTTAAAAATTGCAGCAGAAGATTTATTAGTAGATAAAGCAAATTTATTAACACTTTCTGTACCCGAATTAACCGTTTTAGTTGGTGGTTTACGTGTGTTAGGGGCTAATTATGATGGTTCTCATTACGGTGTGTTTACAGATAATGTTGGCAGTTTAACTAACGACTTCTTTAAAAACATACTTGATTTTACCTACACATGGAAAGCTACTTCAGAAGACGATCGCTATTTTGAAGGTCGTAACCGTAAAACAGGAGACGTGACCTTTAAAGGGACGCGAGCCGATTTAATTTTTGGATCGAATACCGAATTAAGAGCAATTGCAGAAGTGTATGGAGCTAACGATGGGCAAGAGCGCTTTGTTAAAGATTTTGTTGCGGCTTGGACTAAAGTGATGAATTTAGACCGTTTTAACTTAAAATAATTAAAGGAATTCATATAATATATAAAGAGGAGTGAGCTTAAAAACTTATTCCTTTTTATTTTAAAAAAGAAAGATCATGAGAGATATCGATGTGTTTTTTGAGGCGATTCGTTCTGGAGATAAAGATAGATTAGAAGCCTTAATACATATAAATCCTAAATTAATTAACGAAAAAGATGCTCGTGGATTTACTCCACTTATTTTAGCGACCTATTTTGATAATGACGTGGCCACGCAGATACTTATTAATCATAAGGCGGATCTTAATGCTAAAGATGCTTCAGGAAATACGGCATTGATTGGTGTTAGTTTTAAAGGGAATGTTGCCTTAGCAACCACCTTATTAGAACATGGAGCCGATATTAATGCGGTGAATACTAACGGTGTCACAGCTTTGATATTTGCTACGCAATATAACAAGGTTGCTATTGTAAAATTGCTTCTAGATTATAAAGCAGATACTAGCATTAAAGACAAGGATGGTAAAACGGCTTTAGATTATGCGAGAGATAAACAATTTGATGAGATTGTGGCACTCTTAGGCTAGTATATAGTATTACTTGAATTAAAAACTAATGTTTTTAATGCTTTTATACTGAAAATGCGATTGAACAAAATTCCATTCGTCATCTGTTAATTAATGCAAACAACTCTTCAAAATGTTGTCTTAGTAAATGAAGTTTTTCTTCCATAGTTCAAATTTATTTTTTATTTCTGATTGTGGAAAGTTTACTAGTGTTTAAATCTAGTGATTGGTGTTACTTGTTTTTAAATGTATAGGAATATGTTTAAATATGAAAAGTAGCCGTTTTATATGTGCTACTTTCAATTTAAAACAAAAATAGCAGAAAAGCATTATACTTAAGTTTAGCTCTTAACTGCTATTTTTTTATATGGTGTTTGCAGTAGTTTTATTTAAGCATCTACAAAAATTACTTGTCCAGTAATAAAACCATCAACCGAACGTTCAAAAGCTTTACCAACTAACTTTCCAGGAACTGGCTCAAAACCTGGCATCATTTCGCCATAAACATCCCAAGCCTCTTCTAAAACAGTTGGGTTTATTGAGTTGACACGGATTCCTCTTGGCATTTCAAAAGCAACACATTTAACAAACGTGTCAATAGCACCACTAGTAGTAGCATCGGCAATTGCAAAAGGTATAGGCTTAATATTTAAAATTCCTGTTATTAAAGTAAAAGAACCGTTATCTGCAATGTATTCTTGTCCAATACGTACAATATTTATTTGTCCCATCATTTTACTTAAAATGGTACTCATCCATTGCTCTTCAGTCATTTCAGTAAAATTTGCATATTCACAAACACCAACCGTGTTTACAACAGCATCAAAATGACCTACATCTTTAAATAATTTTCTTAAAGATGCCTCGCTAGTAATATCTACTTGAAAGTCATAATTATCAACAGATCGTCCAGCAGTTATAACTTTATGCTTTCTAAGGCCTGTTAAGGCAGCTTGTCCCATTTTTCCGTTTGCTCCAATTAAAATTATTGTTTTCATATAAAATTTATTTTTAAATTATATGCAAACTTATAAAGGACTAAAGGTTTAAGAACAGGACATTTGTCTAATACGTCATGTTAGCTCTTATTCTGCTAAGGTGACGTTGCGTAACGCCTAGGTACGACGCTATATAATGTAGTGGAATCTCTTTAATGTATTCAGGCTGCTTTGTAATTAAATCTAAATAGCGTTGTTGCGCTTTATCTTTTTGATGATTAAATATCCATTTTTCTAATTCAACATATTCTTTTTCGGCTATAATTTTTAAAAAACGCAACCAATTACTATTCGATTTGGCTAAATTTTCTAAGGTGACTTTTGGTATTGTTAGTATTTCTGCGTCTGTAAGGGCTTGAATATTTTCTTCAGATTTTTTTTGTGAAATAAACGAAGAATAAGCCATTAATAGTTTGTTTGGAAAGGTAAAACAATAAGTAATTTCATCGTCATTGTTTGAAAAGTAATAGGAACGAAAAATTCCACTTTTAACAAAAGCTATAGCATCGCAAATTTCATTATTATTAATGTATAAATCCCCTTTTTTTAATAAAACGGTTTGAGACAATTTTAAGAAATCATTAATTTCTATATCTGTAAATAAATTAAATGATTTTAAATATTCGTTCATTTCTTTCTGTGTTGTAGCACGTTTTGTATCGTTAATAATACTTATTTGATTAATACTTTCCTTGTAATTGTTATATCTGTTTTTATATTTATATTGAAAAAGTATGTCTGTGGTTTTAATTCGATTTTTAGATTGTTTACTCCCTTTTTTATAGGTAAATTTTTATAAATTATTTGCCCTTTTGTATTAAATACAGTTAGGGTGCCATTTTTCGGACTGTCTAAAAATATATTTTCAGTTGAAGGGTTTGGATAAATTCTTATCAAGTTATTAGCTAAATAATCATCATTTGATAAAGATATATTGTTTTGCTGAATAGATAAATCAGCGGACCAAATGATATCAGCTAGGCCATCATTATTCATGTCATCTGATTCGATAACACTTATAATGGTTTGTTCATCTTGAATAAGTGTTGGCGCACTAAAATTACCAAAGCCATCATTTATATATAAATAGAGATTAAAATCTTTAACTATAATAAAGTCTAAGTCATTATCATTGTCAAAATCCTTCAATGCGCCCGATCTTATATTAATTGCAGTTGGGTCTATAATCTGTACATTAGAAAAATTTCCGTTTCCGTCATTTTTTATCCATCGAACACCTGTTGAGTTGTTGTCTTCACTAAATAAATCTACATTACCATCATTGTCTATATCTACTAACCGAACGAATAGGTTAAATGTACTAGGTATTTGGTTACTTCTTATAGAATCATAATTTAATGTTCCGTTATTATTTTTATACACAGATATATTGCTACCGCCTGTAATAACATCTTCAAAACCATCAGCGTCAATATCACTTATAGTAATATCAAAAAAATCCTCTATTGATCCTGATATGGTTTGAGTTGTGAAATTTGAGATTCCATCATTATAATATACTTTAAAGGTTGTACCTCCAATAGCAATAATATCTAGGTCGTTGTCATTATCTATATCAGCTACATCAATATCACTTTCGAAAAACGAAAAAGAATCGAGTACTTGTGATGAAAATGACAAGGCGGTATTTTTATGTAGTGTTACAGAATTTGTAGCATCACCAATACTAACAATATCAAGCCAATTATTATTGTCGAAATCACCTACAGAAATATTAGTAACTTGACCGTTACCTGTTGCAATTGTTGTTTCGGGACCAAAATTGAATTCACCTTGATTTAAGTAATAAGAAATAAGATTATTAGCTGAAAACTTTCTTGTAACTATGATGTCTTTTAAATTATCATTATTAATGTCCGCTGTTATGATGTTAGTAATTAATCCTGTGTCTGACTCAATTAGAACTGGATTAGCAAATTGTGAATGTAAGTTAGTGGTAAATAATAATGAGATAGCTATTACTATGTAGATTGAAATTTTAGGGGAATTTATTCTGTTAGTTTTTATTTTCAATTCCATTTTTTTGTAAATAATATTGATAGAGTTGTATAAGATTAACTTCGTTTGTTTGCTGCGCTCGGGTATTACGTGTTTAAGGAACTAATTTAGCAAATAAATACCAAATAGACACGAGCGTAGCGAACTGTGCGTGGTAAAAACCCGGGAGGATTTTCGTAAGTAGGCTATAACTAGTAATGAATTATACAAGCTTTTGCTATAGCTAAATTAGGATTAATATATGATGGAGACTATAAAAGTACTTTAGTGAAAATTTAATAAGTTTTTACTTGTTTTTGCCCCAGTACTTTGTTGACAAACGTATTTTATATTCTATGAACAATTTCAGTTAAAATTAGTCGCTTTGTAAAATAATTATCAAAATCTAAATCAGCAATTAGCATTTTATAAGCTAAAAGTCTGTGGTCTAACATTCCGGCATCTTGAATCATTTCAAGATATTTTTCAACAAATTTATTTTTTTTTGAAACACCTTTTAAAGCTTCAATATATTTCCCAAAATAGTTGATGTCGTAATGATTTTCTAATGTAGCGATTAATGAATCTTCATTATTAACTTTAGGTATAGAAGCCTCTAAAGTTCCAAACTCATATTCTCCTTTTGTGTTCAAATACTTTCTCCTAACTCGATATTCAGTACGAGACTTATATGGACTATTTATAATCCAAATTGAATCTGGTATTCCGTAAACAACATTTTTAAGTTGACTATTGTTAAATTTTTCGATACTTTTTTTGGATGGTCTTCCCCAAATTCCGTTTATATCCGACTCTATATCTGTTAAATATTTTAGATACGCCTTTTCAGTCGATAAGTTTGGGTATTCTTTCTTTAAAAACGTTGTCTCAAAGTCAATTACTAATGAATTGAGTGTTTTAATATTTTCTTTACCCAAAGTGTTTTCAAATTCAGCTATTTCAGATTTATTTGAGCAACTAGAAAGTAGAACTAGAATTATGATGTTTTTCAATATTTTCATTTATTGATCATGTATTTGCTAAAGGGTTAAAATGCACTTACTTTTTGGTTTAGCACTTAGTCAAATTTTCAATTTTACTGTTATTTTTCTTTAAATTATTAAATTGAAAATTTGGCGGACTATGTGAATATGCATTAACTTAGGGGGTGGGCACATAACCCTTATTATTTTTATACATTGTTGGCAACAGTTGTCATTTTATTTTTATTGATGTTGCATAAATTTTACTTAAACCATTTGAGTTTTGTGTAATATATTTTTTAAATTCTGAAATATTGTTAAATTTTTTGGAATTAAGATTTCTTCTTTTGCTTGTAAAATATAAGATTTGGTTTTCCTCATCATAGAAAGGGCAAAATTCCATGTATTTTGTATTAATAGGAGTCCCTAAATTTTTCGCTTTTTGCCATTCTCCATTTTTATCTTTTTTTGAAATGTATAAGTCACCACTTCCGTATCCATCTTTCTCATTATATTTTGTAAATAACAGAAAGTTTTCTTTTTTGGATATATAAGCATTAAATTCGTATCCATTACTATTTATATTTTTATTTAAAAGGATAGGAGTTAAATATTTACCGTTCTCCCATTTACAAAAATAAATATCATCTTTCCCATAACCATTTGGAGAATCCATTGTGAAATATAGATTGTTGTTGTCGCTAACTGAAGGGTAAAATTCATCTAGATCTGAATTAATAGGTTTTCCAATGTTTTTAGGCTCGGACCATTTATCATCTTTATTGTTTCTGTCAACATACCAAATGTCAAAATCTTTTTTATCGTTATTGTTTGCATCTATTGGTTTGTTCGAAACAAAAAATAGGCGGTTTCCATTTGCTGATAAAAAAGGCTCTAAATACATATAAGAATCGCAAAATGGTAATAGTTCAGGTTCTAGCCATTCGTTATTTTCTTTTCTGATACTTGCGATTTGTGAGATTTCTGAAAAAGGACTTTGTATAGTAAAAAAAGCTTCAGTTCCATCGTTAGAAATGCAGAAATCCCGTACATTGTTAAATTGATTTAGTTTCTCATTAAATTGAATAATTTCATTTTCATTTTGAGCAAATAATGAATTTGAAATTAAAAATAACAGAATTATTAATTTAATTTTAATCATAATTATTCTTTCTTGATTTTTTTTATAATTGTCTCTAACGGTTTTGAGTATGATTTGGTTGAGTGGTTAAAGTACTAAAGCTAGCAAATAAATCACAGATAGAAAGTCCACGAGGACTTTTGTAAGTAAGCTATAACAAGCAATGAATTATACATATTGTTGTGCTTTCGTTATTTTTTTAATTCTAGATTAATAATTTCAATAATGGAATCTGCGGTTTTATTGATTTTAATAAGCTCTTTACTATTGTTCCTATTCACAGCTTGTTTCCAGGTAACGTAGGATTCAAATGCCATAATCAAATCTGGAATTCTATCATCAAAATCTAATTTTTTAAATAACTCTGGCTGATTAGGATAGTTCTCAATATTAAGTAGAACTCCACCTTTGTGAGCAAAATTCTTCAACAAATCATTGATATCTTCATTGTTGTCACTAGCAAGTATTTCAATCTGGTTTTTACTACCATCATATTCGGTTATTACATCTATTATCTTTGGATTTAATATTTGTAAATCACCTGTATTAATTAAGGTTTCTATAGTTTTTGTTTTATACTCTAAATCAAATGTGTTAAGGTCGTTTGTGCCTAAATTTTGAATAATTTCTGCAAGACTTAAATTCGGTTTTTTATAGCTTTTTCTATAGTTATCGTATATTACCAGAGATGAATCAACTCTTGAGATATATCTATTGGCATATTCTTTATCAGCTTTTAAATCTGATAAAAGTCGATTGTAGTAATTTTTAGCTAATATGTTTTCTTTCCGTGACTCATTCCAATTGTTGATTTGTAATGCAATTAAAATTCCGATAACTACAAGAATTATTTCTCCGATTGCATATTTTAGATACTTTCCAGTTTTGTTTTTTTCCATAAGGTTGTATCTAATCTTTCTAAAAAACTTGATCATTAATTTATGTTTTTGGTTGTCTTAAGACCGCACGCCGTTATCTCAATCAAATGTCCACTAGACATTCGATTTTGTTTCGATAATCTAAAGAGTTTTATCATTGGTTACTGGTTTCTGATAATGAAGCGCAACAAGTTTTTATATGAGTTACTTCGCCTGTTCGCTGCGTTGAGGTGTTACGTTGTTGAGCATCTAATTTAGTAAATAAAAACGAATAGACACAAGCGTAGCGAACTGTGCTTAGTAAAAATATGGGAGGATTTTTGAAAGTAGGCTATAGCTAGTAATGAATTATACACCGAGTTAGCGGTTAGGCTTTATTCATATTCTTATTCGTTCGTAAATGACTCCTTGCTGTCCTTCAAAGTCAAAATTTTCTTTAAATGTCATTCCAATTTTCTCAAGAACTTTAATTGAGCCAATATTTTCTTTCATTGCTCGACCAACTATTTTTTCAATTTTAAGTTTGCTAAACCCAAAATCAAGACATTTTTTTGCAGTTTCAGTCGCATACCCTTTATTCCAATAGTTTCTGTAAAATCTAAATCCAATATCATATTCGTTTCTGTCTTGACTATATTTAAGTCCGCACCAACCAATAAATTTTGAAGTTGTTTTGTCAATAACAGCAAGTCGTCCCACTCCGTACTTTTCATATTGGTCATAGTTCGTCAAAAAATCAACAGCAGTCTGTGTATTTTCAAAAGGCTTATCTCCTGTGAATTTCAATACTTCTTCGTCAAGATTTAAAGTGTAGAAATCAATAGCGTCTTCTTTTGTCAGTTTACGCATTATCGTTCTTTCCGTTTCTATATACTCAATTGCTTTCATTTCTTTGATAACGTTCGTTTTTTTAGCTGACCGCTAATGCTAGTTGTAAATTACTCATGTTGTTTTAGTTCATTACTCTTTTAGTTTCATTACTTCTTCCAACAATGGTGCGAGTCCGTTTTCTGTTATTGTGTCATTATTCCAAAAGCTCAGAACACAACTCACATAATTACCTCTAACTTCAGTTGCGACATAGAAAATGGTCAACGTTTTGCCACCAGACATGCTTGCTAAAACAGAAGTCAATCCGGCAAAATCATAAGTCACTTTTTTTGCTTTAGTTTCTGTTCCTTCAAATTCTATATCAACAATGGCTTCCGAAACTACTTTTCCGTTTTTTCTTGATTTAGTTATTGCAAATTGTTGTTCAACTGTGTTTTTTGCATCCTCTAAATCTTTATGTACAGACCAATTCATTTCACCGTAATATGGACATTGCACGGTATTTACGTTGGTCCAATTACAACCCGATCCTAATTTTATTTTTCTACCAGCAAAATTGATACTATCAATTTTCATTGCGGCATAATTTTCTTTTGGTACTTTATCTTCAATTATAAGCTTTATAAGTGTTCGTTCAAATTCCTTTTCTCTTTTGTTAATTGAACTGAATTGAATAATTGTAATCCGTTTTTCATGATTTTCAATAAAATAATAAGAGTAGTTTTGAACTAAACTCTCGGTAATTTTATCTGCATTCTCAACGTAGTAATTATTATAAGGCAAATGCTCGTCTTTCGTTTTCTCTTCGTTTTTTTTTATGGCATATTTTCTGTAGACTTTTTTAAGCCCTTTTTCGGTAAATGGATAATTTAAAGTTTGACTTGTAATTGTATAACCGTCAATATTAAAAAACGATGTTCCATTATTATAAATAGCTTGTAATCTACTGAAAATACTATCATTTTGAGCGAATGAAACTGTAAATGCAAGAAGTAAAATAATTGTAAATCGTTTTTTCATAGGTGCAGAATTAAAGCTAGATTAGGTTTGAATCATAAAACCAAAATCTTATGCTGTTAAAAGTACTAAATTTTAGTTTTTCTTTCTCTTTAATAGATGTTTCTAAAACTGAATTTGAAAACAAGACTCCTCTTTTGTCTTCTAACCCTTGTAATTTATAGCTGCCATTTAGTAAGTACGGTAACCATTGTTTTTGTGGTGAATGTGTCGTGTCTTCAAAGGCATAATGCTGATGTGATGGTGTCATGTAGAATTGTGTTGGGGAGAATTGTAAGTTGTATGGATTCTTACGGTTTTTTATGTGATGTCGTTAGGTGTTTTGATATCTAATTTAGCAAATATAAATCTAATAGCGTATCTGATCGCATTTTAGGGAACAGGTTAGAATTACGAAATTATGTATATAGCTTTTAAGGTTATTAGTACTAATTACTATTCTGTGTATTGGTATTATTTGTCACTCCATGTGATCTGTTATACTATAAGCTTGTTTTAAGCATATTATAAGCATGCTATAACCACGCTATAACCTGTATTGTGAAATTTTGTATATTGCTTT
>Ga0209344_10000951_pt1 | contig 42986 bp, 39 predicted proteins | sample Cruoilmetagenom6_FD_187293 | JGI IMG/M metagenome (GOLD analysis project Ga0209344, IMG submission 187293) | Oil polluted marine microbial communities from Coal Oil Point, Santa Barbara, California, USA - Santa Barbara Oil Seep Sample 6 (SPAdes)... | ecosystem: Environmental > Aquatic > Marine... | reverse complement strand
CAGTTTGCGCCGAGGGCTGCGCCAGAGTCGTACATGCCAAATGGCGAAGCAGACTCTACACCTGTGTCGAGGAAGGACACATTGGACGCTGATGACAGAGCGATAGAGGCTGAGTCGTCTGAGCTATGCATGTTAAACACAAAACCTGTCAGGAATCCGCCGATGCTGGCTTCAGTTGTATTCGTCAACGAAATTGTGAGGACTCCGCTTTCTCCTCCGCTGAAGGAATAGTCCATCAATCCGTTAAATGCTGATCCAGTTTCTGAGATACTTGTCGAACTGTCTCCTGAGATGGAGATCATGTCCGCGTGGACGATCCCGCTCAGAGCTGCGAGCGCGCAAACGATTCCTGTGTATTTGTTCATTTTGTTTCTCTCTTTCATGTACTGGCTTCGAATACGAATACGACGCAACGCTCTCAATCATTGCGATTATCAATTCTAATGGATGCTGAATGTTTTACTGCATCAATTCTCTAAAAATAGCAAAAATTGGGAAGTTATCAACATTGATTAAGCGGTTGGGGAACAGCCTATTTTATTCATATTTATGTTTTGATAGGTGTTTACAAATAGCGATCAGGTGATTTTGTGTACTTCTGGTTTTGATTTGGGCAATCATTTTTTAGCGGCTTGTTCTCACTCTTTGATATGGATCTCAATTCGAAAGAGTTCGGGTCGCCGCGTATAGACTTTGCAATGCTGAGTATTGAAATGATGCGCTAACTGTTCGCAACTAAATCATGATTCTGTAGAAGGTTCAGAAAAGTGTTTCTGTTTCTATATCGAAGAGAGTTGAATGGCCTCTATTTGTGACGTATATACGAACAGAATAGACTTGGGTCGAATGGAATAAATTTGTGCTAAAATATGTCCATAGCTTACTAAGTCTTTGAGCACATTCGCTACCAATGTATTGCGAAGTCAATAAGCACAAGCACGGGAGCATTTATGACAGTATATCTCAAATCGTTTCTTGTTGGAGTTGTTGTCCTATGTGGAGTTTATCAAAGCGGGTATGCTCAGTTAGTCCAAGAACCAGATACGGTAGTTGAGACAAATATGGATGTCATTTCTGTAACTCGCAGTGGAGACTCTGAAGGGCGAACAGTGGTTCTCATTCCAGGCTTGGCTTCCAGCCCTGATGTATGGGCAAAGACTGTTGACACATTTCAGAAATATGACCTCCGTATCGTCCATGTTGCTGGCTTTGCCGGGCTAGCGAAGTTCGAGGCTGATGGCAGCTTCACCGATGCGATTGCTGAAGCGATCAACATTCATCTTGTTGATGTGCCCGGAGTGAGTCCGGTTATCGTAGGGCATTCTCTAGGCGGCTTTGTCGCACTAAAAATTGCGATGACCGATGGGGCGCCAATTGAAGAACTGGTGATCGTCGATAGCTTGCCATTCCTCGCAGAGGCGTTTATGCCCGGAGCTACTCCAGAACAGGCTGCGCAATCGGCTCCTCGAATTGCTCAACAAATGGCTGATATGCCGAGAGAAGACTTTGATCTCCAACAAGTGGCTGGATTGCCACGGCTTGTAAAAGAAACAAACTATCGAGACAAATTAGCAAAGTGGGCTGCAGCATCAGATCAGTCAACGGTCGCAACAGCAATCGGTGAGTTGTTGGCCGCTGATCTGCGTTCTGATATTTCGCAAGTAAAAGCAGAAGTTACGGTGATGGTTGCGCATGACAAAATGATGGGTGTTTCGGTAGAGCAAATCCGCGAGATGTACTCGGTTCAGTATTCTGCAGTTCCAGACCATGAAATACTTGTCGTTGAAGAGAGTTTGCACTTCATCATGATTGATCAGGCAACTGTTTTTCTTGAGAGCTTAGCGAGAATATTGGATGACTAAATGGATTCCCTCTAAGCACTATTGTTTCCAGCGTACCGAAGATGAGTGAGTAAATCAGTATTGAAATGAATCCCAATGAGTACAAGAGTTTTGAATATCACGGATCTTCATGTTGTTCCAGAAGTCAATGGTGATATCTATGGGATGGATTCGTATTCATCTCTCCAGCGTGTTCTTGAGTATGGACTTGCCTTTAATCCTGACTTAATCATTGTGACGGGAGATATGGTTGAGCATGGGGATTCGGTCTCGTACTTGCGGGTTCGACAAGCTCTTCGGTCCACCAATCTCCCCGTTTTTGTTTTGCCAGGTAATCACGATTCCTCTAAGCACATGGCTGAGGATCTCTGCGGAGAGAATATACATTTTATTGATTTCTATGATCATGGTGGATGGCGAATGATATTTCTTGATTCACAAGTTGAAGGTCAAGGGTATGGCGAGTTGTCTAAAAATCAGCAATCAAGGCTTCAAGAAATACTTGAAGAGTCTTCGTCTCGCCATGTTTTGGTAGCACTCCATCACACCCCTATAGCTCCTTGCCCATCTTTCAACTGTCAGTTGATTGGAGCAGGTAAGTTTCTTGAGTACTTATCATCTTGGGGTATGGTACGTGCAGTAATTGCTGGGCATGCGCATCTTGAATGCAGCGCACGATATAATGAGATACAGGTTGTAACAACGCCAGCAACAAGTGCACAGTGCATCCATGATACTGGAACTTCTTGCAAGGATCTCGTGGATTTCCATGCGTCACACCGTCTCGATTCTTCGAGACATGGATACCGTATTCTTGATCTTGAATCAGATGGCACATTTCACTCTGAAGTCCACTGGGTGAATAATCTAGCGGCCAACGAGGTATCGCGTTGAAACAAACATCGATTGTTATCAAGAGTGCTGATGATCAGAGTGTGCGATGCCAGTAAATGTCATTGTTCTTGTTCTCGTTGCGGCTCTCTTTCATGCGATATGGAATGGGCTGATCAAGAGCGGGGACGATCCTCTGATGGAGAGCATGCTTCTGTGTGTAGCATGGATTGCTATTTGTCTGCTACTGATCCCTGTCTTGCCGATTCCGGATAGTAAGAGTTGGCCTTATATAATTGCTGCGGTCATCATACATGTGAGTTACTTCCTGTTGCTTTCAAAGAGTTACAGCATGGGCGATTTTGGTGCTGTATACCCAATCGTTCGTGGATTGCCTCCTTTGATCGTGCTGTTGTTGAGTGTGCTTTTTCTCGATGAACCACTAAATTTATCAGGAGCTTCTGGAGCAGTATTTATTGGAGCAGGGGTCTTGGCGCTTGAAATTGGCAATAAATGCCGATCAGTGAATCTACTCTTTTTTGCTTTTTCAACCGCTCTGATGATCGCTGCTTACACCGTAGTCGATGGCTTAGGGGCACGTGAAAGTGGGAATAGCACCAGCTTCTTTGCTTGGTTTACACTGCTTCAATCGATTATCTATGTAACGATTGTTTTTCGTACTCGTGGTAGCAGTAACTGCATCAAACATATACGTAAAAAATGGAAGCACGGATTTCTGGGCGGAGCAATGTCATTTTCGGCTTATGCGATTGTGCTGTGGGCAATGACAAAGGCGCCTATTCCATATGTCTCTGCATTGAGAGAAACTTCTGTCCTATTCGCAAGTGTCGTCGCCATTGTATTTCTGGGTGAACCTGTTCGCAAGAGCCGGGTATTCTCAGCGATGCTCATATTCACTGGCATTCTCATACTGAAGTAGATCATTGATTCTGAGCTGCTCACTAGCCTACATTAAGTACAAACGAGACTGCATGAGGCGTTGTATAACTTTTTCCTTTCGTAATAGGACCGTATTGCATTCTTGGGACACAGTTCAAAAAGATCATCGTCAGTGCGGGGTTTGTACATGGCCTCGGTTGTTCAGTGTGATGCGTGCTAGCTGGGCTACATAACCTGCAGCCGAATATCCAGCAGCGATCTACACAGCATGGCGAGGAGAACTCAAGTGATCGCAGAGTCGCACTTTCACATGATTCTTGATCAGGATTTCGAACGAATAACAAGTCCACTTACCATCGGCCCTGATTTAAAGCAGTGAAACAAAAGCATCATAGAAAGCGTTGTATATCGGGCGCACAATGCATCACAGCAGCAGCCCGCTTTGACCGGCAATGAGCATCAAAACAAAGCGCAAATAGAAAAAGGATCAGCAGTTATGCCGATCCTTGCAGGTCGTTGCGATTCTTTGCAGAATGCGTTTAATGGGCCCGGACAGACTTGAACTGTCGACCTCACCGTTATCAGCGGTGCGCTCTACCAACTGAGCTACGGGCCCTTCGGGTCACGAGTATAGACACGATATCGGCGATCGTCGCCTATGGATGCAATGGGATTTTGAGAACCCGATTACGAGATCAAAATCGATGATTTGCTACTCCTTAATGACTTAGGGTCCAAATTCGAGTCATCTAGCGCTATTCGGCGTAAAGAATATATAATACAGGAGATACAAGAGCCGTTATTCGATTCAATCGCTCTCAGGAGACTCAAGCATGCGGGCAGATATCACCTACAACAACATTATCGATGGAGATGAGTTCGATCGAGCTCAACAGGCCGCAAATGACTCAGAGGGTCTTCCTCCAGAGCAGATCAACACTGAATCGTTCTATGTAAAACAGAACTACGAACGATACTCGAAAGAGAATCATAATGTCTGGAAGACACTCTGGGAGAAACGATGGGATGTTTTGGAGCAGCAAGCATCCAATACCTATCTCGCTGGTTTGAGAGCGATTAATCTCAACCCGGATCGGGTGCCTTTGTTGTTTGGAGAAGTGGATGATCCGTATGAACCAGGGAAGAAAATAACCGGGATCAACGAATACTTGCGTCCATTAACTGGATGGCAATCCAGAGGCGTTCCAGGGTATCTCCCCGCGAAGGCGTTCTTTAGTTGCTTGAGTCGGCGCGAGTTTCCTTCGACTGTTGTTATTCGTCCGATGGATAAAATTGATTACTTGCCTGAGCCTGACATCTTCCATGATGTGTTCGGGCATGTCCCTCTGCACGCAGATCCAGTCTTTGCGGATTTCCTCGAAACTTACGGCAAAGCAGCTCTGCTTGCAGGTCCTGAACATGAAGAAGCGCTCGCAAGACTCTTTTGGTTCACCGTTGAGTTCGGACTGATTTCTGAAGAAGGCCGATTGAAGGTCTACGGATCAGGGACTATTTCATCACATGCGGAATCAGAGTACGCACTCAATGCTCCTGAAGGAACCGGTGGCCGACACAACGGACAGATTGAACGCAGAGCTTTCGATATGGAGCGAGTGATCAATACTCCTTTCGAGATTGATCACTTCCAAGATATTGTGTATGTACTCGATAGCTTCGAACAACTTCGTGATGCAATGAATGACTACGCGAATCGTGTACTTGAAGACACAAACTCACACGCGCAAGCGTGATATTGGTTTGGGAAGGATACGAACATGAAGTCGAACGAAAATGGTATGGATCGTGGAATCCGTGTGGTTCTTGGTTTGGTCGCTATCGCGGCGTCATACTTCGGACTCGGAGTTCTCGAAGGTGATCTCGTCGGAATCATCGTAGCAGCGATCGGGGTTATTCTACTTCTCACAGGACTTGTCGGTTTCTGTCCAGCATATCGTTTGGTTGGGTTGAGCACATGCCCAAAGGAAAGCTGCGGTGATTCTTGCAGTTGTAGCAATGAATAAATTTGTTATTTAATGGTTCTTCACACTATGAACATCGAAGCTTATCTCAATCGAATCAACTACGACGGTCCCTCCGATCTTAAACCAAACCTCGAAACACTTCGTAGGCTACAGATGTGTCACGCTTCAACGATTCCATTTGAGAACTTGGATGTGATTTTGGGTGTGCCTATCGAACTCGATTTATCGCATATTCAACACAAGCTGATCAATTCCAATCGTGGCGGCTACTGCTTCGAGCAAAATGGATTTATGCTCAATGTGCTCGAAACACTGGGCTATGAGGTGATCGGGCTTTCGGCTCGAGTAATCTTTTCGGCTGCATCACCTGAGCTCGCAGCGAGGACACATCTCTTCTCAAAGGTAATGCTCGAAGGCACTCCATGGCTTGTTGATGTCGGAGTCGGCGGGTTTACACCAACTGAGCCCCTAAGGATGGATACCGATGAACCTCAAGAAACGCTCCACGACACGCGAAGGATTATCCGATCAGATGATCCAACCGCCGATGGGTTCGATCACTGGTTCCATCAAGTGCTGATCGGTGATGAGTGGAAAAACATCTACGAGTTCACCAACGAGCAGATGCTTGATATCGACCGCGAGGTTGGCAACTGGTGGACTAGCGCGAGTCCAAAGTCGACTTTTAAAGACAAAATTATGACTGCGCTCGCGTCACCTGACGGCTCGCGTCATTCGCTCTCAACGAATGACTATTACCACCGTAAGCATGGTGAGATAATCGAACACAAGCAGATCGAGACGACACTACAGATGATCAAGATCCTCAAAGATCGATTCGGTATTGAACTACCTACTGATACAGTATTCGGGATCGAAGGTCTGTGATCAATCTATGCTCTAAGATAGCAGGATGAACGAATCACAACTCCATACTCATATCTACGCACGATCTCTAGATCTTCTCGCAGGTGGTTCGAGTGAAGTTGTTGTAGGACCTGGGGACGACGCCGCCGTGATTCGGTCCGAATCGGGAGATCTTTCGTTGCTCTGCGTCGATCAACTTGTTGAAGGCCGACACTTTGAGTCAGCTACTGATATCGACTTCATCGCAAGAAAAGCGATCGCGAGATCAGTTTCTGATATTGCAGCAATGGGTGGTACACCAAGCTGGGCACTCGCAGCAGGTGTGTTGCCCAAGGATTATCCTTATGCAAACGAACTATTCGATGCACTGAGTCGATGGGCAAAGCACTGGGGATGCCCACTCATCGGAGGAGACATCGCGGGTCATCGTGATCAGTCGCATCCTATCACGCTCTCAGTAACAGTGGGCGGGACAATGGAGAACAACAATAGTCCAGTTCTGAGGAGTGGAGCGCTACCTGGAGATCTGATGTATATCAGCGGCTCAGTAGGGAACTCCTTTGCAAGCGGCCATCATCTCAGCTTCGATCCACAAATCGAGACAGGTCATTGGGCAGCATCGAACAACGCTCATGCAATGATGGATGTCTCGGATGGAGTTGGTAGAGACTCGGATCGTATTGCCAAAGCTTCGAATGTTCGCATTGAGATTCAAGCAGCAGACTTGCCAATGAGTAATGGATGCACGGATTGGAAACAAGCAGTCGCTGAAGGCGAGGATTATGAGTTACTCATTGCAATCGATCCTAAATCATCGATAGACAAAGCGCCAGTTCAGTTGTTAGGTCCGATCGGGATCGTCCGAGCTTGTACAGAGCATGAAAAACCCGGATCAACAGTTATTGATCCGGGAGGCAAATTTCATGATGGTTCAAAGCTGGGTTGGGATCATTGAGAGTTAGTTGATTCGATCGAAGATATAACCGCCTTTGACTGCGCCCCAGATATGTTCACCTTCGTCATCAAATCCACGATCCCATGTGATTAACCGATCGATGTGAAGAAACACCTCGCTCGTTGCGTATGTTGAACCTCTCAACGATGACTGACAATCTCGACCGTTGGTTGAACCGATAAATGCCATTTCATTGTCATCCCAAGAAACGCGAATGGAGCATCCAGTTCGTAGACTGAGATCTGTCGGCGTGCGTGTTGAGAGTGGAGCACTCTCTTTGAAAGCACCTGCGAACTCAAGTGGGTTCTCAAACGAATATACAGTTGAGATATATTCGTTAGATCCTGATCTTTCCAAGTGATACACACGCTGGCGATACGGTTTGTCCATAGCAGACGCAACTGCTTGCTCTACATAGAGCCAAGGACTGTCGTTGCGATCTTGCCAGACTGGAGCCATGTTAAGTACGATTTCGTAATACTCAGGATCCTCAACTGATTGTGCAATGCTTGAGAAGCTGCCTGTCAGATATTCTGCGAGCTGCTCGGTTCGATCTGAATTCACATCCGTGACTTGATCACGAACATCGCACGAAGTGGATTCATTGCAAGTCGAGTTGCATGTTGCACATCCAGCGATCATCAAAGTGAAGGCGCTGAATAATATGGTTGTGATTCTCAAGCCGTGAATCATTTCTTTTTCCCTTTTTTCTTCTGTCCTGGACCTGCTTTGCCCTTTGCGTCGCGTCGATAATCGGTTTTGCCTTTATCGCGTGACTTTGATTTCCGACTTCTTCGTTGGCCGCCTGGGGCTTTTTTGAATCCGGCGCCTTCTGTTTCTCCTAAGCCACCAAAGGTGTCGCTTCCGAGAGTGAGCTTGGCAGCTGGCCCTTTTCGTTTCCCTGCTGCGCGGCGATCGCCGTCAGCGATTGTGAGATCCATCCGACGCGTTTGGAGATCGACATTCGCAATACAGACTGTGAGTCGATCTCCGATTGAGTAGCTTCTTCCTGAATGGATATCGACCATCGCACCTGTGCGATCGTCGATCTTCCAAGTTGGAGGACGCTTCGATCGGGTTGTATCTCCGATGAGATCCTTCTTTGCGATCATGCCGTCAGCGAGATACTTCTCAATCTGAACATAGATTCCCTTTGGAGAGACTCCTGTTACACAAGCTTCAAACTCTTCTCCAATATGATCTTCCATTAGCTGGAGAACAAGGAATGCACGAAGTTCTCGTTCCGCATTCGCGGCGTTTACTTCGGTATTCGAACACTGATTTCCGATTTCCATGAGCTCTTCACGAGTTGGGCAATACGGATCTTCTCGGAGTTCTCTTCCAAGCGCTTTCTTTTCGCCGTCACCTTGAGGACGAGCATCACCGTTCTTTGTTCGCTTGAGGAATGCGAACATCGCGCGATGAAGCGTCAAGTCTGGGTAACGTCTAATCGGAGAAGTGAAATGCGCATATGCATGAGATGCTAACGCGTAGTGTCCGATCAACGCTGGAGAGTAGACTGCTTTCGTCATCGTACGAAGAACCGCGGTATGCACTGCACGAGATGCAGGAGTCCCTGCGGTTGAATCGAGGAGTGCTTGGAGTTCTTCGCGAGTTGGTGACTGCGGAATACGGAATCCTGCAACCATCGCGGTTTTGCGAAGATCGTTGACATCCCCCGGTGTGGGCTCTGGGTGAGTACGACGCAAGATTGGGACATCGAGTTGTGCAAACAGCACGGCCATTGCTTCGTTCGCTTCGACCATGAACATTTCGATGAGCGTATGAGTAAACGCGTCATCTTCTTTGAACGCATCAATTACTTTGCCATCATCATCGAACACAAGTTCAACTTCAGGCAAATCTAGATGGATCATGCCCGCTTTGTGTCTGCGTGCTTGGATCATTCTCGAAAGCTTGTTCATGTTCTGAACATTTTCGATGAGTTCTTCAGTGTGTGGCGTATCCGTCTTTGCGTGCTCTTTTGCTTCTTCTAGATCCCCATCGATTAGGGCTTGAGCTTCGAGGTATGTCATTCGCTTGCGCGACTTGATCAATGACTGACAAACTCCGCGTCCAACAACATTTCCCATCCGATCATATCGAATAATGCATGTTTTTGCGTATCGGAGCACGCCTTCTTGGAGTGAGCAAATTCCGTTTGAGAGCACTTCAGGTAGCATCGGAATCACAAGTCTTGGAAGATAGACAGAGTTGCCTCGCTCCTTTGCTTCTAAGTCCAACGGAGATCCAGGTTCAATGTAATGTGCGACATCTGCGATATGGATTCCGAGTTCCCAACCGCCGTTATCAAGTTTTTTCAGTGAGATTGCGTCGTCGTAATCCTTTGCGTCCGGCGGATCGATCGTGGTAATGTAATCACCCGTTAGATCGACACGCATGTCGAGCGATTCAATTCCCTCTGATTCAAACAGAGCCATCTCTTCGTCGAATCGACGCGTCGCTTCGCGAGCTTGCTGGACACATACTTCAGGGAAATCATTGCTCGGAAGAGAGTAGGCGGCGATGACCGCTTGAGTTTCGACATCGGGTTCGCCGGCTTCGCCGAGCACTTTGGTTACGACACCCTTTGCGAGTCGTCCTTGTTCAGGATACTCGACAATCTCGATGACAACTTTGTCACCGTTCTTCACATTCTTGGATTCTGCATCGCGTATTACGATCGGTTCTGTAAGTTCTCGACCATCTGGGTAGACGATCCATCTTCCGTCGCGTTTTTCGATCTCGCCGGTAAACTGAGCGCGTTTGCGTGCGACGATATCAATAACTTCGCCGGCGTATTGACGCTCCATCGTTCCGAGTCGCTGTTCGCGTCTTTGATCGCGATAGAAGTAGACTCGGACGGTGTCGCCGCTCAATGCAGCATTGGTATATTGTGGAGGGATAAAAATATCCGAACCATGCGCTATTTTCGCAGGTTGGACAAATCCAACACCCGATGCAGTCCCACGGAAGACTCCGATGAGTTCTCCCTCGTCTGGATGGAACGGAAGTTGGATCTTCCCAGTTTCGTCAAGATCGATAACACCCTCTTCAGCCAACTCTCGTACTGCTAATCCGAACTCTTTGACATCATCGATGTTGAGTTCTTTCGCAACGAGTGGGATTGGTTTGGGTGTGTAGGTGTCGTGTGAAATGTGGGAGATCAATCGATCTCTAAATCTGCCTGGCATATATATCCTGTTCTCTTGCGAATTATTCGCTTAGTCGTGGCTGGTAGTTTACCGCTCATCGGCTCTAATCGTAGTGTAGATCGGCATTTGTCCACTCAATTAGTGAACCATTGATGTTCTGTCTACCATCTATCTATGTCCATCGTAGCTCATGAACTCAGTTTTCGATATCCTCGATCACAATTCGCGATCAGTGATATCTCGTGTGAGATCAAATCCGGACGCATCACGGCGATCGTTGGACCCAACGGATCAGGTAAATCTACCCTTGTTCGCTTGCTCGCAGGATTGCGAGCTCCGGAATCAGGGTCAATCCAGATAAATGAGCAAGCGATAAGTTCCATCTCGCATCCTCATCGAGCGCGACTGCTTGCGTTTATTGAGCAGCGTCCACAACTCGCATTTGACTTTGAAGTTCGACGAGTTGTTGAGTTTGGAGCACATCATCGAGGGGTATCAGAAGATCAAGTCGATCGTGCGATGGAACTTTTTGAGTTGAGCAGTGTTGCGAATCGGCCATATGCGAAGCTCAGTGTTGGACAACAGCAACGAGTCTCGCTCGCTCGATCATGGGTTCAGATTGGTACAAATCAAGAGAGTTACTTACTTGCGGATGAACCTTGCTCTGCGATGGATCCCAAATTTGTCAATCTGACGATGGAGAATTTACGATCTCTTGCAAACACTGGGATCGGGGTTGGGATCGTGATTCACGATCTGACTTCCGCCGCGAGATGGGCAGATGACGCAGTTGTGCTCAACAAGGATGGCCGACTCATTGGATACGGAGAAGCACAGAAGTTGCTCAATAGCTCGACGCTCAGCGATGTGTTTGATATCAATATTCGTCGATTTGAGAGCGAAGGCGGGCATCCAGTGCTCTATCCAACCAGTTCTATTGAGTGAATTATGCTCTGTTTTTAGGCTATCAGCAGTGAGTTGACGATATACTCTTACTGTGATCAAACAGATTATTGATTTCATTGCTGCTAATCCATGGATCCTGATTCCTATCGGGCTCGGGTTGTTTAATGGCTCCGTTCGTCTCAAGCAAAAACTCGATGAACAGCGCGTTAAACGAGATGCACTCAATCAAATGGCACTTCGACAGAAAGAGTCGCTCAGGACCGGACGAACGGGGACATCTGCTCAAGGGAAAAAAGCACAGCCGTTTTCTGATCTGAGTAATCAGAAGCCTGCAAGTTCCGAGGAGTTACGCAAGCAACGAATTGAAGCTTTACGACAAGAGCGAGTCGATCAGTTACGTGCATTGCGTGAGAAAAGAGCAGTTGATGCAACGACACGAGCTGCAGTTGTTCAAACAGCAGCGCCGAAAGCTTTTCAACAGAAACCTCAGCAGACAGCTCGCAGAGCAGCACCCGCCGCGAAACCTGGAGGGATTGTTGCTCGTTCTCAGAGTGGGAAGTTGAATCAACCTGCGATTCCAAGGCAGCGAGCTCAAGGGCAGCAGCTTCCTCAGAACCCAAAGCAACAGAGCCGTCAACGGGTTGCGAAAACGAATCGTCGGACAGTCGTCGCGACTCCAGCTGTTGCTCCACAAGCACAGTCACGGAAACGCGTCGAACGGAAGCAGGCCGCGGATGCATATTCGAAGAAACCGAAGAATGCGATCAAAAGCGAGTCTCAGTCGATCCAGACAAATACTTCAGTTCGCTCGATTCTGAGATCGAAGAGAACCATCCGACAAGGGATACTGATCCGTGAGATCTTGGATACTCCTGTCGGACTCCGAGAGAATGACATTTCGTCAGGCTCACTCTTCAACTGAGCGAAATATCGCTTTCCTAGCATCAATATATTGAAATTTGAGTCTTTGCGATGCAGATGAAATGCGAGTTTCATGATGTCTGCTGCTTTCACTCGATATACTTCAACATGCCAAGTATCGGAAACACACAGTCTTGTTTGCTCGGATGCTCCACTTTGATCGTGATGATCGGAGCATTGTCTGGTTGTGGAACCTTTGACAATGTTCCTCGAGGAACTGAGAGCTTGCTAGAAGTGATTGTTCCTCAGACATCACCCTCTGAGGCCGCTGAGATGGCGACTGACGAATACAGCGCAGAGAATCGATATCGCGGAACCACATTGCTTTCAAATGCAGACTTTGGCGGTGACGGCGTTTACCTCGAACTCTATCTCGACGGAATGAGCGATCCTGACTCAGGTGTTCGTAGCGCCTCAGTTCGTGCGCTAGGACGCCACGGCGATCCAGAGCATGTAGACTTAATCATCTCTGCTTTGGACGATGAGAACCGCATTGTTCGAGTTGAAGCAGCAAGAGCACTTCAGCGAGTTCATAGTGAGACTGCGATCGAACCGTTGATTCAAGTAATTAACGAAGAGAATGAGAAGGATGTTGATGTAAGAGCAGCCGCAGCAGACGCGCTCGGGCAGTATCGCGAGAGCGAAGTCGTCCAAGCATTGATTAGTGCGCTCAAAGACGCAAGGCTCGTCGTTAACAATCGTGTTCAGCATTCATTACTCATGCTGACTGGACAGAACTTCGGGCTTGATCGTCGAGCTTGGATTGATTGGTACAACGATACAGATGATTTGTTTGAGGCTGCTCAACCTTACACTTACCCAGTGTTTAATCGCAAAAAACGAATCGTTGAGTATCTCCCGTTTGTTCCTCAGCCACCAAACGAAACAACTTCGACTCCAGTTGGTATGGACCCGATCATCGAAGATGATTAACGCTGGGAATAGCCTGCTAACTCTTCCAACTAGATCACTGTGCGTCCGAGAATCTTCTGATTCGGATTGAGTCTGGACGAAGTCTCCCTTTTAACCGATGTTTTGATGAGGTACCAATCGTTCCATGTGAGCGAGGCCGTCATATTGCATTTTCATCGGAGCACTCTATTGCTTGCAGTTCGTCGATCACAAAGTGAAGTCTTCCTTGATCGTTCCGCGCCGGAACCGAGCCCAGAGTCTGGGCAGTCTGTAGTTCGGCCGACGCTTGTGTTGATCGGACAAACGGACACTGATGTATGCAGCGGACGAGTGGATCACACCGGAATTCTTGGGCACCAGTTCGTTGGAATAGTTGAGGAAAGCGATCAAGCTGATCTCATCGGGAGTCGAGTAGTCGGAAATGTGAATATCGTCGATGGAAGCTCACAACTCGCTCAGCGAGGGCTCTCGAACCATGATCCAGACAGAGGCATTCTTGGGCTTCGTGGAGTTGACGGCTGTCTCGCACAGCGCGTCGCGATTGAAACTCGCAATCTGGCCCGCGTCCCAGATGGGATTGAGGATGATCGTGCGGTATTCGCTACATCTCTCGCAGCAGCGGTTCATGCTTCACAAATCGTTCATCTTGAAGGCAAAGCATACATCACTGTTCTCGGAGAGAGTCTAGCAGGGTTGCTCTGTGCTCAGGTAATGAGCAAGCTCAATACTTCTGTTCGACTACTAGGAACAAGCAAGCAACGGCTCGAACTGTGCGAAAAGTGGGGGATCAAGCATCGTCATCTCGATGATGTTGGGCGCCGACATGATCAGGATGTCGTTATTGATACAACGCTTAATCCGCAAAGCTTAGATATTGCGATGAAGATGGTTCGTCCAAGAGGGACAATCGTTCTCCAAGCAAACCCAATTCCAAGGCTCTGCGCTGTTGAACCCATTGATTATGCGCCGATCATCGAAAACGAACTCCATGTAGTTGGATCTCGTTGCGGAAACATCTCAGAAGGACTCAATGCAATGACAAGCGGCGGGATTGATCTGAGCGGGCTGATCACAAAGCGATTCAAGTTTGAAGATGCTATAAACGCCCTGCGCACGGCGCAGGACGATGAGCAGATCGCGGTGATCGTAAATATGGAAATGTAGGATCGTTGCTTAGTTCACACCGGGTGGTAAGAGCATGCCATCAAGTGCGCCTTGAGCTGCTGGCCACATCGAAGCGATGATTCCAGCAGTGATCAGTGCATAGACCACGCCGTCGATGAAGTCAGTAATGATAAACCGAGTTGGTTTGCCCATGAAGAATGAGCCGCACAGTCCACCCATACAGTGGCCGAGGATTGCAGTTGTGCCGGCGATACGGAAAACATGCATGTAGTCTGCGCCAGGAGCAACTCCGATTCCTGTGATGTATGCAACAAAGATTGTAATCGCTAAGAAAGCAAGAAATGTCTTGAGCAGGTTCATCCCAAAGTTTGGTTTACCTTCATAGATTGTCAGGACTCCCCAAGGACCTGCGTCCCAACGTTTTTTGATCTCGCTCTTTCGTTCGTCAGATTGAGATTTGCTGTGATCACAACCTGGGTACATGTAGAGACCTGGTTTGAGATCGAGCGATTTAATCGCGTCAGTGTATCCTGACTCCTTCTCTTCGAGGAACTTGAAATCTTTCCGATGATGAGGTAAAACCATCCACATCATTGAGCTTGCAAAGAAGACGGCGACTGAAGCGATGAGGATTGCCAAGATGAGATCAGTGACTGGAACCATTCGAGTTTCCTTTCGGCAGTGTGTGTGAGATATTACTGAGCATACCACAAATCACGGATTCAATACAGCAATGAAAAAACCCGCTTCGAGCGGGTTATATGAGAATCGTTCTGTTAGAGGACTCGGAAGTCCACTTTTAATTTTATGCTTCGTGAACAGGCATGGTTTCAAGAACGGAATCGATTAATCCGTACTTAATCATTTCCTGGTCATCGAGCCAGAGGTTGCGATCGCAATCACGATGAACCTTCTCTTGATCTTGTCCTGTTGCATCTGCATAGATTTGATACAAGCGATCACGCAAACGGAGCATTTCCTTTGCTTCGATCTCAAGATCAGTCGCTTGCCCTTCCATGACCCCTGAAATCAAAGGCTGATGCATCAGGTTGCGAGCATTCTTGAGACAGTATCGTTTGTCTTTCGCACCTGATGATGCGATGACGGATCCCATTGAAGCTGCTTGTCCGATGATGTATGTGCATACATCAGGCTTAATGAAGTTCATCGTGTCAACGATTCCGAGGCCTGCAGTAACGCTGCCACCTGGTGAGTTGACATAGAGATGAATATCTGCATTGGCATCTTCATTCGCAAGGAAGAGGAGCTGGGCAACAACGAGGTTGGCCATCTCATCCATGACGCCGCCGGTCACGAAGATGATGCGGTCTTTGAGCAGTCTTGAGAAAATATCGTACGAGCGTTCTCCTCGACCGGATTGTTCGATCACGATCGGAACGAGATGTGCACTTGGTGTTGTCATATCGTTTTCACCTTTTTCGGTGTGTGTTTCAGTGTGTGGTTCAATCAACGAGTCATTACAAAGAATCAGTTCAGAGTAGCGAGTACGGATTACGCTCCGGGTACTTTGCCAATCTCTGGTGGTTCAGTGAGAACTTCGTCAACTAAGCCATAGTCCTTTGCTTCTTGTGCGTCAAAGTACATGTCGCGTTCTGAATCTTCGCGTACACGTTCTGGTGTTTGCCCAGTGTGCTTCGAGATGATATCGATCAGCGTTTGCTTTGATTTGATAATCTGCTCAGCTTGAAGTCTGATGTCTTCTGCTTGGCCTGTGATCCCGCCGTAGGGCTGATGGATCATGACCTTCGCGTGCGGCAGAATAAAGCGCCGTCCTGCGGTTCCTGCAGTCAACAATACAGATCCACCTGAGTAGGCGCGGCCGATGCAATAGGTTGCAATCGGTGAGCTGAGGAATCTCATCGTGTCGTAGAGCGCGAGTGTGTCGTCCACTGCACCGCCCGGGGAGTTGATGTAAAAGTTGATTTCCTGGTTTCTGCGCTGATTTTCCAGATAGAGCATCTGCATCATTACGCGTGAAGCCGAGGCTTGATTGATCTCACCGACGAGGAAAACGATCCGATTTTCGAGCAATAGCTCATCGATTGTCATCTCGCGGGTCCGTTGATAACTAACTGATGCTGAGGCCATAAGTCTTTCCCTGACATGCTTCTACAGACATAGGAGGCGGGTTTTGGACCCAGAGATCGCTCTGGGAACCCATCATTCCGTAAGTATTCATCGGCCATCTTGGCCTATGTCATTATACGCGTGTGCGAATCGAAAAGAGAAATCGAGGATACTCAACTCATAATAAGGTATTGCCCACGAGCTGTGGTGGATCTACAGTTGAAGCCAGCCCGTTTTTGCCGATGAAGGCAGAATTCGCAAACCCTTACTCCTGCGAGACATCCGTCGTGCCAACAGCGGTTATTAGCGATATACATGGCAATGCTGCCGCCCTCAAGAGAGTCCTTGCGGACATTGAATCTAGAGGAATAGAAAACATTGTCTGTCTTGGTGACATTGTCGGTTATGGTCCAGAGCCACTCGAATGCGTGGATCTTGTTCAAGAGCGATGTCAATGGGCATTGATGGGCAACCATGATTTCGGCGTGTTGTATGAACCGACTAACTTCAACGCGACTGCTGAAGGTGCTGCGTATTGGACTCGTGAGCAGTTTGATGCAGAGCCTGATGAAGCAAAGCGCACTCAACGATACGAGTTTCTCGGATCACTCCGAGTGAGAGCAGTTGAAGATCTGTGTGGCGATCAAACAAAGATCCTTGCAGTTCATGCATCTCCTCGTCGTCCAATCAACGAATACATCTTCCCTGATGATGTAAATGATGCGCCAGATAAAATGGAAGCGATCTTTGATCGCGTTGAGCAAGTCGCACTCGTGGGTCATACCCATGTGCCTGGCGTGTTCTCGAACGAACCTGATTTTTATCCGCCGTCCGAGATCGGAGATCTTCCGATCTTTAAGTTTATTGCCGACGAGAAAGCGGTTATCAATGTAGGATCCGTCGGACAACCAAGAGACATGGATCCGCGTGCGAGTTATGCGATTTTATCTCCAGGGCAAGTCGAGTTTGTACGCGTTGAATACAACATCAAAGAGACCGCAGATAAAATCAAAGCGATCCCAGAGCTACACGATTGGCTCGGAGATCGACTCTACGAAGGTCGATGAAAATATTATTGTCTGAGTTATTTTGGATCTGTTTTTGAACAGATTCCGTGATGCACACGCATCAAGATTGCAGAACACATACCCGTTGGATAATCGATCAATGAACTCATTACTCTCTTCTTGTATTCGCCGGATTCGCAGTGCGACATTACTAGTCTCTGTCTTATCTCTCTTATGTGTGATGAGTCTGACCCTGATCGCGACGAATTCGCTTGATCAGCAGCAAAGAGTTGGTGTTGAGCCTGTATCTTGGTTGCAGGATTCTGATGAGATCGAAGACTCTCCAGCTGTAGCGCCGATTGAAGTGCCGCCTGCGATTGTTGCTCCAAACTATATTGCTCGTGTTGTCGAACTAACTGAAACAGGCTTCGATCCTCTCGGACATCTTGACAACACTGATGAGCGATCGGCGATCGAGTTTTCACAACTCGGCGCAGGGATCGAATCACTTATGCTCCCGGATGATTTTGAAACTGTTGCAGGAAAAGTCCATGTGACTCTGCAAGCACGATACACAGTTGAAGGGACAACAAAGACCGCGGTTCCATTCGCGGCGATGACAATCGAAATCAACGGCGAGCAAGTCGATATCAGCGGTTGGGACGCGCCGGTATGGGTACAAAAATCTGTCGGAGTATTCGAAGCATTCGTAGATGATGTTGATGGAAATCCTGTTGTTCGCATCGAACGCGATTATAAAACCAAATCAAATCAACGCCACGGGTTTTATTTAACTGAAACAGTTGAGAATCTCACAAGTTTACCAATCCGCACCAGGCTTGTGACATTGGGCACGATTGACATGCCCAAAGCGAAATCGACTTATGCAGGAGATCGCCGGCGCGTTCGATACGGATATCTACTCGAAGCAGAGCAGCAGGGCACATCATTGACAGTAACTGCTGACGACAAACTCAAAAGCAGAAACAAGATATTTGGTAAGAAGATCGAAACCCAATACGGTAAGGCTTATCCAGAAGTCTTGACGGTGTGGCCTAATGAAGACATCTTAGAAGGTGGACAGCGCCTGAGTTGGTTAGCGCTTGTTGATCGCTACTTCATCGTTGCGATTCATCCTCATCTTGATGTAGACACGATCAATGCTCCAGAAGACAAACTTCTCCGAGGAATCACAACGATTGATCGAATCGCACTCAATCCTTATGAAAGCCCAATGGATGGCGTGCAAGTCTTCCGACTCACTGGTGAGTTGAACGAGATCGAAGCAAACGGTTTGATTTCAAACACACTGGGTGTCTATGCAGGACCTCGCAATCGTCCACTGATGAATACTGAGCCTGAGATTGCAGCATTGAATATGCCTGCTCTTGTGGTTTCAAATCTCGGCGGCATTTGTGCTCCTTGTACCTTTAGTTGGCTCACGGATATCCTCATCGGTGTACTAAGAACTTTCCACTCCATAGTCGGAGACTGGGCAGTCTCGATCTTGCTTCTCGTAGTGCTCGTGCGTGCGTGTTTGCATCCTGTGACTCGTTGGTCCCAGATTCGTGTTCAACGATTCAGCGTGCAGATGCAAGCAATGGCGCCAAAGCAGAAAGCGATCCGCGAGAAGTACAAGGATGATTCAAAGCGCCAACAGCAAGAAATGGGCAAGCTTTGGAAGGAAGAGGGCATCTCTCCAGCAGGTATGCTTGGGTGTTTACCGATGTTCTTGCAATCCCCAGTTTGGATCGCACTCTACGCAACTCTCTTCTTTGCTTCAGAACTTCGCCACGAACCAGCGTTCTACGGCGTGTTCCAGAATGTATTCAACTGGCAGTTTATGAATGACCTTGCGGCACCTGACGGAGCGATCCCGCTTCCAGCTTCGATGCACTTTAGTTTCCCAATGTGGGGGAATGTAAACTCCATCAATATCCTTCCAATGCTATTGGGTGTTGTGTTCTACCTTCATCAGAAGTACCTCACGCCTCCAACGCAAGCAACATTGACACCTGAGCAAGAATCGCAGCAGAAGATGATGAAGGTCATGATGGTCTTCTTGTTCCCTGTCATGATGTATGCAGCTCCATCAGGGCTCGCACTGTACTTCATCACAAACTCGACAATGGGTATCATCGAGAACAAGTGGATCAGAGCACATATGAAGAAGCATGGGATGCTCGAGATTGAAAATATCAGAGCAGAGAAGCGTTCAAAGGGACCTGGTTTCATCCAACGGATGAACGAAGCTGCAGAAGCTCAGAAGCAAATCAAAGAAAAGGGACCTGCTCAAATTAACCCAGCTTCCAAGCACAATCGACGAGGCAAATGATTTCGATCAGACGAGTTTAAGTAATGTCTACCGGATCTACCATCTCTGCTCAGAGCACCGCGGCCGGCGCTTCGCCTAGGGGGATGGTGAGGATCTCAGGTGAACTCACTCGCAAGTGTATTCGTGAGCTGTGTAACATAGATCTAGCTGCTCGAGGGATGTACAAAGCACGAGTTGAGTTAGGACCTGATATCTCTGTACCCGCTTTGGTGCTTTGGTACCAAGGCCCCAACAGCTACAACGGCGAAGATTCCGCTGAGCTAATATTGACAGGAAATCAATCTCTTGTCTCACGCGTGCTTGATCGAACATTAAATCTTGAAGGTGTCGAACTTGCTCAACCTGGAGAGTTTAGTGCTCGCGCATACATGAATCATCGACTCACACTCCAGCAAGCTGAAGGAGTTGCGCTCAAGATCGCTGCGGAGCATCATGAAGCACTCGAAGCGGCTGATTCACTCCTCGACGGCAGCTACGGGCACCAATGCACCTCATGGGCAAACGAGATCGCAGAACTCCTTGCACTTGTCGAAGCAGGAGTCGATTTTTCGGATCAAGAAGATGTCATTCCGATTACGCCGAGAAAGCTTGCGGATCGGCTCGTGCACATTCAAACTCTGATCCAATCCCAAATAGGGGGGGAGCAAGGAGATCGAGTTCAAACTCATCTACCTAGCGTTGTGCTTGTCGGAAAACCCAATGCAGGGAAGAGCTCATTATTCAATGCACTCCTTGGATATCATCGCGCGATTGTGTCCGATCAAGCAGGCACGACAAGAGATGCGATCAGAGAACAGCTAGATCTCTCGAAGCTCGTCCCAGGGAGCAGCGAGATCGAACTTGTGGATCTTGCAGGACTCGGAGATATTGCGATTGATGTGATTGATGAGCAAGCGCAAGAACGAGCACGCGAGATCATGTCTGCCGCAGATGTTATCCTGTGGTGTGATCCTGATGGATTGTTCGAAGCAGGTCAATCTTTGACACAATCAGTAAGACTGCAGTCATCTGCAATGATCCGTGTACGAACGAAGTCTGATCTTCCAAAGCTGACAAAGGGCACGAGTCAGAGCGACGCTGAGCAACAGAGCTTGTCTGTTTGTGCTCTCGATGGACACGCGATGGGGACATTGCATCGAGCAATCGCAGATGCAGTAGTCCATCGCACTGGTTCAGGAGTAGGGTTGTTTGTACCTCGGCATCGCAGAGCATTGCTCGACGCCGCCAGCGGGATAGATGCGGGAATGGCAAGACTCGACCCGAACTCAAGGATCATCGAGGAACCCGAGTTAGTGGCGCTGGGAATCCGCCAGGCACTTGATGCACTGGGAGAGCTAATCGGGGAGATCACGCCTGATGATGTGATTGGACGCGTGTTCTCAACTTTCTGTGTTGGTAAATAACCTTCCAAAAGCGCTCAAACGCACTGTGAACACTGATTTTCGGACTCAGCAGCTTTAAAATGCATTGGTATTGTGCAACTCAATTCTCATGTTCTTTTCTGATATCTGCCTATGGACGAACACAATGGGAGACCTGCGCCTGGTGCAATGGGCAAGAACACATGAAACGCACGGTTGGCACTGTTGTTGATTCATTCATCACACAATGAGGTCGATCCATTCTTTACTTGATCGATTCAGCAACATCATGCTGAATACGAAACGAGTTGAGGAGTGTCCCATGAGTATTCGTCTAGGTGAACTGTTAGTAGAACAAGGCGCGATAACGGTCAGTCAGCGAGATGAGATTCTCACAATCCAAAGTAAGACTCCAAGACCTTTCGGCGTAATTGCTGAGGAGCGCTTCGGGGTTTCGCCTTCGACGATAGAGCAAGCATGGGCGTCTCAGTACGCGATGATCGCAACACGAGTTGATCCATTAGCGTTTGAAATCAAAGAACCTCTTCGTTCGTTGGTAACCAAGCGCCAAGCTTGGCAGTTCGGATTAATTCCAATGCAGGAAGTGGAAGGCGAGATCGAGTTCGTTACGGCGATGGAATGTCTCTCAAGAGCGCTTCGATTCGTTGGTTGGCGGATCCCACAGCTGTGTACTTTCCGGATTTGTGATCTTCACACACTCAAGCTCGGTCTTGCGATGCACTATCCGTTCGAGAGTCTCGATGGGGGATTGATGGATCAGATGATCAAGAAGAATCCTGCGGCGTAGGAATACTTGGGATTGAGTGATTTGAATACGACGAGTTCATGAAAAAACAGTGCGGATCAATCGATCCGCACTGTTCGTTTGTAGTTTTTTGAAAATACACCGGGTTCCAACAGCTTACCCGGTCGTGGCAAGCCAAAGTTAACGGCGTGTTGCGCGTTTCTTAGCTGCTTTCTTGCGAGCAGGCTTCTTAGCTACCTTTTTCTTGGTTGCTTTTTTCTTTGTAGCCTTCTTTTTAGTGGCTTTTTTCTTAGTAGCCTTTTTCTTGGTCGCTTTTTTCTTCGTGGCCTTCTTAGCTACCTTTTTCTTGGTTGCTTTTTTCTTTGTGGCCTTCTTTTTAGTGGCTTTCTTCTTAGTAGCCTTTTTCTTGGTCGCTTTTTTCTTTGTGGCCTTCTTAGCTACCTTTTTCTTGGTTGCTTTCTTCTTCGTTGCCTTCTTGGCTACGCGCTTCTTAGCTACCTTTTTCTTCGCTACCTTTTTAGTAGCCTTTTTCTTGGTTGCTTTTTTCTTGGATGCTTTTTTCTTCGTTGCTTTTTTAGCTACTTTTTTTCGTGTTGCTTTTTTCTTAGCCATTTTCGAGTCTCCTCGTTGGTCCGTGTTACTTCACATTGAAGTCGATTTGTTCACGTTGAATATCGACTCACTACAAACGATTGTCAATCAAACTACAAAACACATCGGTGTGTTCGATAGCATTTCTTGAAGAAGAGCGCCGACATTGCGCATCTTTCATCGATTTATATGATACATGAACACGCAACACACTGCGCGCAAACTGCAATCGCAACTCGTTGTTGTGCAAGTTGATTGTTATTGAGTAATGATTTCAACAACGAGTTCATTGAACGACTGCGCGCCAAAGTGCGATGAGATTTGTGTATTCACTTCAATCAATTGTGTGTTGAGTTTGTGTTATTGATGAGTTCGATACTGCGCGAGTAATTATTCAACGTCGCGTATCACGCGATGTTTGGTTTAGTGAACTCAAAATACTGAGAGCGAATAGGAAGTGATGGTAAATCATCAGGCAGTTTTGATTGGTGATCGCTGTTCATTGCAACATCGCGTGTAATTCGCGACAGTTCGCTGCATGATCGCAGCAGTTTCGTGCGCATTCGTTTCGAGTTCTTTTCAGAAAATTGAAGGTTTTCTTCTGAATCAATGCGAACAATCACCCAAACAAACACTTTTGTTTCGTGACACGAACACGAAGTGAATGGATACTTTTTTCGAGGAATCAATCATGACAAGCACACTCAACCACATCTCAACACATACTTGCAGTAACGGATTCGTCATCGTTTCCGAACCAATGGGTGGAGTTCAGTCCGCCGCAATTCGATTGTTGATTCCTGCAGGCGCTGTGTTTGAAGATATCCACAATTTAGGTACATCAAGTGTTTGCGCAGAGATGTTGATGCGCGGCAGTCAGCAGATGGATTCGAAACAACAAGCTGATGCGTTCGATCATATTGGAACACTTCGCAACACTGCGAACTCAATTCGATACATTCAACTCTCTGCGTCAACGATTGGTTATCGTGTTTCTGAAGCGATGCCTTTGTTGTTTGAAATGATTCGTCAACCGTTGATGTCTGAAGAGTCGTTTGTACCTGCAAGCGAGCTCGCTGCACAAGCAGTGGAGTCACTCGCAGATGATCCGCAACAGCGCACTGCGCTTGCTGCAAGAGATCGACATGTTCCGTCGCCGTTCAATCGCAATACATTCGGAACAATTGAAGGCATTCGCTCTCTCACACATGATTCGCTCAAAAAGTGGTGGGGAACCCAATCCGTTCCAAAGGGTTCAGTGCTTTCAGTAGCGGGTGATATTGATTCTGATCAACTATTTAAACAAGTTGAGTCACTCACCTCTGATTGGACTGGTGAGATGAATCAGCCAGCAGAGCAAGGACAACCAGCACGTGGATACGCACATATTCAGGATGATTCAAACCAAGTGCAAGTGATGGTTGTTCATGATGGTCCTCGCGAAGGTCACGAAGATTCGATGCTTGAAAAACTCGTCATCGCGGTACTCTCTGGAGGAATGTCAGGCAGATTATTCACTGAAGTTCGAGAGAAACGCGGACTCTGTTACACAGTCAGCTCTTCATATCGAGCAGACAAAGATCGCGGCGTCGTCAGTAACTATGTTGGTACAACTCCCGAAAGAGCTCAGGAGTCGCTTGATGTCTTGACGAGTGAGATTCTGCGGATTGGTGAAGGGAATGTGACTGCAGAGGAGTTGAATCGTGCGAAGACAGGATTCAAGAGCCGACTAATATTCTCTGGCGAATCAACAAGTGCGAGAGCGAGTGGGATCGCAGCAGATTATCTCAACCTTGGTCGTGCTCGCACTCTCGAAGAGATTATCGAGCAAGTCGATTCAGTGGGTCTCGACGAGATCAACTCATATCTCAAGAGAAGAAAAATAGGCACTACAACGATCCAAACACTGGGACCAGACGCACTGACGCCGCCATCAGTGGGCTGATCAACTGCTGCAAACTCTTCGATAGGAGAGTTTGATGTTTATTTGGGCGTTATGACGATAGAGTGATATGGTGAAAACGCCCAATGAACCGAACATCTCGTCCAATGCCAACCCAAATGCGGCTGAGAACTCAAGACTCACGATAGAGCTAGGTGGACATCGTCCATTCTTGATCGGTATCGGTGGATGCGGTATGTCGGCGCTCGCTCGTTTGATGTCAGAAGCTGGTCTCGATATCCAAGGTTGTGATTCGACGCCGTCACCTGTTACCCAAGCACTCCAAGATGCGACGATCAAAGTCGGATTCAATGAAGAAGCGACGCAGTTACCAGAAGATATCGATGTAGTGATCGCATCCGCGGCGGTTAAACCTGATCATCCGATGATGATCGAAGCAACCAAACGCGGATTAACCGTAATGAGTTATCCAGAAGCGCTCGGTGTTTGTATGCGTGGCCGCACAGGAATTGCAATCGCTGGAACGCACGGCAAAAGCACGACGACTGCGATGCTTGGATGTGCATTGACAGATGCGAAAATCAATCCTTCTGTGATTGTTGGAGCAACATGTGCTCAGCTTTCTTGTGGTGCTCTCTCAGAGAACGCTTCGGCGGTCGGATTCCGAGTCGGCGATGGAAAGATTCCGACAGGGGATTGGGAAGGACGACAGGGCGTTCTTATTGCAGAAGCGTGTGAGTTCAACCGTTCGTTTCATCATCTCCGACCAACGCTCGCATCAATTGCTCAGATAGAAGCGGATCATCTCGACATCTACGGCTCACTCGATGCGGTAATCGAAGCATTCACTGAGTTTGCGAATCTCATCGCGCCCAAAGAGCAAGGCGGAAAACTCATCATCGCTCATGATGGAGCACATCGAAGAGAGATCACGGCTGGATTAGAGTGTGCAGTCGAGACGATCGGGTTTAATCCTGCTTCCGACTGGGTTATTGGGTACGAATCGGAATCTGGACAAGTAAGTGTGACTGATCCAGAAGATTTGGAGTCGATTTGGAGACTCTCGATGCCTGGAGAGCACAACGCGTTTAACTCAGCTGTCGCATTTGCGCTTGCAAGATCAGTTGGAGCGGATGCAACACTTCTCAGTCAATCGTTCGAAGCATTTGCAGGTCTCGATCGCAGGCTCCAGCTCCTTGGGACAAGAGACGGCGTTCGGGTCTATGACGATTACGGACATCATCCAACAGAGATTGACGCAACATTGCGTGCGCTGTCCTTGAGTGAGAATCCATCTGCTGTAGGCGGACGATTAATCTGTGTCTTCCAACCTCATCAACACTCTCGCACTCGGTTCTTCTTGGATGAGTTTGCAACGAGCTTTGAGCATGCGGATATTGTGATTGTGCCTCACATTTACTTTGTGCGTGACTCAGAGATCGAAAAGCATCGTGTGAGCTCTGCGGATCTCGTTGACAAGCTCCGAGCTCGTAAAGTACGAGCGATGCATCTATACCCATTCGAAGCAATCATCGAGCAGCTCGAAAACCTCTGCCGTCCAGGGGATCTCCTCGTTGTGATGGGCGCAGGCCCTGTTTGGCAAATCGGTAAGGGATACCTTGATGGAGGATGCGATTGAGCGCATCGACTGATCATTCTCAGCACAGCCTTGAGATCGAGCAGCATGCTCCGATTTCAACATGGTTTCATATTGGAGGCATAGCGGAGAAGCTCGCGAAGCCCAACAGCTCCGATGAGCTTATCCAATGTCTTGAAATAGATGAAGAGTTCAAAGTCCTAGGAGAAGGCGCAAACCTGCTCGTCAACGACTCTGGGGTTTCTGGATTAGTTGTGTCATTGCAAACTCAAGGGTTCAAGCAAACGGAACTCGACACTGCCGCAGGTGTTGTTCGCGCAGGAGCAGGAGTTGCGCTCCCTGCTTTGATCAGTCGGTGTGTCCGAGACGGGCTCGGCGGACTCGAAGCACTCTCAGGAATTCCTGCAACTTTGGGTGGCGCGGTCATCATGAACGCAGGTGGAGCGTTCGGATCGATAAGTGACTTTGTGCTCGCGGTAAATGCAATCGATCGTGCAGGGAGAGTCCATGTCTTCGAACGATCACAAATAGACTTTGGGTATCGTCAGTCACTGCTGAATCAGCTGATCGTCACAGAGGTCGTGTTGCAACTCGAATCTGGAGATATCGGAGAGATTAAATCGAATCTCAACAAGTGCATGAGTTACAAATCTAAATCGCAACCATTAGGCAAAAAATCAGCAGGATGTGTATTCAAGAATCCTGTTCTTTCGATGCAAATCGACGAAATCGGGGACGCAAACACACGAGTCGGTGCAGGAAAACTCATTGATCGAGCGGGTTGCAAAGGGCTCGCAGTTCGTGGAGCCCAAGTTTCACAAGTACACGCCAACTTTATCACTACTACGAAAGACGCAAAGGCTCAAGATGTCATTGACCTGATTTCAATGATCCAGCATCGAGTGCTCGATGTCTTCGGCGTACCACTCGAACGCGAGCTTGTGATCTGGGGTGATCACGAACTAAGCAATAAATCTACTAAGGACACAATATGACTCGAGTATTAGTCCTCGGCGGCGGACCTGACGCTGAACGAGAAGTATCCATTTCTAGTGCAACAGCAATTCATCAAGCATGCTTGGATGCTGGATTGGATGCAACATTGAAAATCATTGATCGCCCTACGCTCGATGAGGTTCGAGCATGGGATACCGATGTGATATTTCCAGCGCTTCATGGCCGATTCGGAGAAGGAGGTGCACTACAACATCTTCTCGAGCAAACCCAGCACCCATTTGTGGGGAGTCGGTCTCAAGCTTCACGATTAGCAATGGACAAGATTGCTACGAAAATGATTGCTGCTCGATTGTCTATTCCAACTCCAGCTGCTGTGATCTTCGATCCTTGCGACACATCGCGCCCAGAGGAGTCGGTTTGTCCGCTTGAGTTTCCAGTAGTGATTAAACCAGTTGCAGATGGTTCAAGCGTCGGACTTCATATCTGTGATAACGAATCAGAATATTTTGAAGCAGTTAAACTGGTTGGTGCTGAGCTTGCTCAGAACCCCAAACGCGTGTATATGATCGAGCGATTAGTCATCGGGAGAGAGCTAACGGTCTCAGTATATGAAGACCTATCTGGGAATCTGCTCACTTTGCCGATTGTCGAAATATCCCCAGCGGAAGGGGTTTATGACTATGACGCGAAATACACACGCTCGGATACACAGTACACGACGAACCCGGATATTGCCGATGGTGTTGCTGGAGGATTGAGTGCACATGCACTGAGAATCTGTATCGCGTTAGGTGTTCAGCATCTCGCGAGGGTTGATTTTCTACTTTCAGACGACGGCCATTGGGCAATACTAGAGGTGAACACGATGCCCGGGTTTACACCGACTTCGTTACTTCCGATGGCCGCCATTGAGAACGAGATGGATCTGAGCAAACTTTGCGATCATCTCGTTCAATGTGCTCTCAAAGAGCACGCGAGTTCAACACATTAACTGATTGAGTGAGAGACAATGGCACGCAAGAAAACAACGAAGAAAAAATCATCTCGAGGTAAGTCAGATCACAGCGAACGCAACTTGAAGTTGTTCATGGGAGGCGCATTGTTCCTTGGAGCAATCGGAGTCTTTGCAGGAGCTTCTTGGGGGATCAGTGAGCTAGATCGCAAAGCCGCGGACTTCGTCGTTGCTGGAAATCCACAGGTTGAAATCAATTGGCCTACAACTGCTCAAGGAGAGATCTGGATGCCCGTCAACGAACGGGATCGAGTCCAAGAGCTCATATCCAGATCAGTAGCAGGCGGGAACGCTCTCTCACGAGCTCCACTCGAAGAAGCAGGTCTCGCATTGATGCGATCGAACTGGATTGAAGGGATGCCCAGTGTAGAGTGGACGAGTGATGGAATGATTCAAGTCGATGCAGAGTGGCGCGTACCTGCTGCAGTGGTTCGGGTTGGAAATCGAGAGTTTATCATCGACTGGAATCGGATTGTTTTGCCTTTGGATTACGCAATCGGCGAAAGCAATCAATACTTCTTCGAGAATGCGGATGCGCAGCTACCAAGAACCGGGGAAACCTGGATGGGTACCGATCTTGAGGACGGACTCAAACTACTCAAAATCATGGGCAACGAACAATTGCTTGAACAAGTCGACGGCTTCGATCTGGGTACAGCACAACAATCCGGGACGATCGTAATCCGAACAACTCGAAAAGCTGAAGTCGTCTGGGGCGCCGGTCCAGGACGAGAACGACCTGGAGAGTTAACTACATCCGAGAAGCTAGGACGACTCAAAGCACTCCACGAGGATACCGGGCTCATCGATGGCGGATTCGTCATGGTTGACATCAGCGGCGCTGAAATCTTTGTTGTACGCGAGACTGATTAACGAGGATTGCACATAAACTTGAGAATCCGAGCGTGAAGATCAACCCATTCATGGTTCCTGCTTGCGTACTGTTGCAATGATGGACGAATCGAGAGACACATCATTTTCAGATGATTCAGCGGATAATGCTCAAGGGTTGTACATGCATCCTTCGAGCGATCCTGATCGTGATCTATTTGGGAATGCTCCGAAGAATAGTTCGGACTGGGAGCATCGCCGTGGCGAGCCTCGGGTGTTTACACTCTTGTGGATGATCTATCTAATGGGCGCAACTGTGCTCATGTTTTCCTCGATGGCGACCGCGATTTCAATCAGCACGGAAGTCACTCGTCCAGCAGCGAGAACAATGTTGATAATCGTTGCGGTTGGATTCAGCGTGCTTTGGCCGATGGTTCGGTTTTCACAACGTGCCCTTGATTCTGCTCATGTCCGATTTGCGCTGCGTGACGCGTTGGTTCTGAGTGTTCCAATGCAAGCGATCATTTGGCCTCAAACGCTCCCAGTTCTTGCGAACTGGAGCATCGAAGTCGTCGCAGCAATATCTGCTTTCTTTATTGCTTGGATTTTCATCCTCGCAGGAGTGCAAGCATTTGCTTCTCAATCGATCCAGAGAAACAAAGGCAGCGAACTAGTTCGAGCGACCTGGATGATGATCATTATATTGCTCGTGTTCGGTGCACCGATTTTTGGATCAATCACAGCTCTTGGAGTAGAGAGCACTGTAAGCCAACCAAGAGTGGGATGGATGCTCTCTCCGATCACTGGATTGCTTGAGATTATCCGAAATAGAGACGAGCTAGGGTCAAATGCTCAAGTATTTTCTGAGCACTGGAGGGTGATCATCGCTCTGCTCTGCGTCGGGGGCGCTTTGTTGCTTGTTGCAAAGGCAAACGAGGTGGCACGAGCTCGTTTTCAGGCTTAACATACATACGATGCCGACTCGGGCATTTTGTTGCCTCAAGGAGCATGCGTCATGGATGTGATTACAGAAACAGAAAAAACAAAGATCAAAGCTCGTCTTGACGGCTTGGTCACGAATCGGCCCGTAATTACGGAGCGCATTGCTGAAGCCCGAGCTCTAGGTGATCTCAAGGAAAATGCTGAATATCACGCCGCACGCGAACAGCAAGGCATGGAAGAAGCTGAAATTCGCCGTTTGCAAGAGCGCCTAAACAATGCTCAGGTTGTTGATGAATCGAAGACTGCAGATGGTGTTGTTTTCATTGGTTCAACAGTGAAACTGCGAGAACAAGGCGACGACGAGATCGAGATCTATCGATTAGTCGGAGAATCAGGAGATGATCTCGATGATGAGATCATCGAAGTGACTGCGACGAGCCCGATGGGTGAAGCGCTCATGAAAGCTCGCGTCGGTGAAATCGTCCGCGTGAATGCCCCTAGAGGGGTGAAGCGATTCGAAATTCTCGAGATTGTCTAATAATTCTGTAAGCGAATTCTAATAAATTGGAATCTTTGTACACTGATCCCCAATATCACATGGGTGCGCGGTCAATTTGTCTATTAGGATATTCGTGCACGCTGTAAATATATGCTACACAATACTCAAGCGATCGGAGTCGAGAATGACAGGGGCAACTCAACGCAATAGAACTTGGAATCGACAAAAAAGTCCAAAGGCAGTTCGGGTCAGGAAGCATCGATCAATCCGTAAATCGTTGTTCGTCCCGATTGCGGCCTCTGCGTTGATGATTGCTGGATGTGATTCCTACGGCCCGAAGATTTATGAATCACGAGTAATGCAAGTCCCATCGAAGGATCTGACTCCGATCAATATCACAAATGCGAATGGATGGATTGAAGCGATTCAGTCCGATCGCTCAGATGTTGGTATCGATATCGAGCTATATGGTCGCGATGAAGAGCGTCTCTACTCTGCAACTGTTCATGCTGATCGTATGGGAGACGACACGTTGCGTGTATGGGTTGAATGGCCGGGAGGGACGCGCAAAAATGGAGAAGGCGCGAATATCTCGCTTATGCTCCCAAACGCAGATGGAATCGAAGCTCGAACCTCAAACGGACATATTACAATAGTCGGACTCTCGGGCGATGCTCAACTCCGCTCGTCGAACGGAACAATCCGAGCGACACGACACGATGGATCGATCTTCGCGGATACTAGCAATGGGTCTATCCAGCTTGAATCTATTAGCAGCGATATCGAAGCATTCACATCAAATGGTAAAGTGATCATCACTGATGCGTTTGGACCTGTTCGAGTCGAGACATCCAACGGAAATGTGTATGTCGCGACATTGGACGGAAACCCAGGTCCAGTGCGAATCCGTACATCCAACGGCCGAGTAGATCTCGATCTCGGAGATGGGTTTGAAGGGATCCTCAAATGCGAGACAAGCAATGGTAAAGTTCAAGTAGATGGGATAGACGGCGCAACTCTCATTCGATCAACAACACATAATCGAACGATGACATCAGTTGAGATGCGAGTCGCAGATTCGGATGAAATATCTGCGGTCAGAACAAGCAACGGCTCGGTGCGTGTCCGAAGTCGACACACCGAGCCGGTGGATGATTGAGTTATTGACAAGCACCCGAAAGGGTGCTTTTTTTATAGCTTCGATCAAGGAGCTTGTTGTGCTTCGAGTAGTGCTTTGACTGATGCAGGGAGCTCAAATACGGATTCATCAACTTCGTTGTACTCAACTTCTGAGATCTCAATGATGATCTGAGTTGGTCCAACCTTTTGGATGATCTTTGATGGTTGGAGATGGCCTCCGAGTTCCTTGTAGTCCTGCATGAGCACAGTGATGTTGGTCACTCCCATTGCAGTGTTTGCGACGATTTCGCTAGCAATCTGTAATCCGGATTCGATTGAGTAGTACTCAGTCGATTCCACATCATCATGATCTGTAAGATTGATTTTGTAAGCTTTTTCGCTCTCGAAAACGACTTCGCCTTCAAACTTGATGAGTTTGTAATCTTCTTCGTAGTTGAGACGAAGATGGAGATCTGCTTGATCGATCAAATCGCCTGCTTCTTCTGGTGGAAGAATGCGTGGGCCGTTCATCGCATCGGATGACCAAGCAGTTTTTCCATTGAGTCCTTGAAGAGTTTCACCCATCGCTGGAAGCGATATCTTGAGAAAGAACTTATCTGGAGTCATTCCGAATGACTCGACTGTTCCGCTGAGGCCGGCCATTGGGATGGAGATGGTGCCAGTTGATTTCATCGATTTAATAGATTCGATGGATTCACGGCCGCCAAGTGCTTCGATCATTGTGTTAATGATTTCGATTGCCTTTGCATCGTGATTGTCGTCAGCGATTGTGATCGATGCTGTCGCGAGTGAGTTGAATGGTTGGACCGCAACTCCTGAGAGAGCGATGAAACTAGTTGCAGCGATTGCAGTATGGATTGAGCGTTTGATTTTCATATGAGATCCTTTGAGTTTTTTTATTACCTAACGAGTTTGGGTTTTGAGCGTTCGCTCAAATATTGATTATTCAGAAATGGATTCCGCAATCCATCTTTCAGCAGCGTCCCTGGGTGAATCGATCCCATTTAAGAGATCTTTTCGAGTGAGTTCGACTTTGTAGTCTGGGATTACGCCGCCGTGTTCAAGGAGCTGACCTGTCGAAGTGACATAGTTTGCAATCGCGTGGAGAAGTACATCACCCGAAGGGAGTTTGTCCATTCCAGCAGGGAGTGCCATGCCTGCTGAGCGAGTACCGAATACTTTGACTCTACCAAGAGATTGGAGCCCGCCAGCGAATACTTCAGATGTGCTCGCGCTTCCTGCGTCAGTTAAGATTGCGATCGGTCCTGTGTACGGCGCAAGGCGTTCTCCCCAAGTAGTCACCACAACTGGTTCGATATTGAATTTGAGTTCAGTGCCGCGCATCGTCATAGTTCCGAGTGATCCTTTTTCGGATACCAAGAATCGACTCACTGCGGATGAAAGAGCGCCGACGCCACCTGGGTTGCCGCGCAGATCGATGATGAGACCATCTGTATCTCTGAGTTCGTACATTGCACGCTCAAACTTTGGAGCGATCGGGATCATCCAGATATTGAAAGCGATGAGCCCGATATCGCTTTGTTGGCCTGAAGGATCAACGTTCGATATTTTTTCCCACTGGAGATGAGTACTCATAGGTGGGAGATTGCCAAACTTGACAAACTCGCCAGGCATTGGTTCTCTTGCGATATTCAGATCGATCAAGCTCCCATCACCTTTTTCGAATGTGAGATCAATGTTTGTGTTCTCTGGTCCTTGAAGCGTATTTTTAACTGCAGAAACGCCGTGGATTTCGAGTTCGTTTTCATCAACATACTTAGCAAGCTGATCAAGTTTCGCTTTCACGCTATGGCCGCGAGCAGCGTTCAAGACCCAGCCGGTTCGCACACCTACGAGTTGCGCAGGACTCTGATCGCGAATAGAAGAAACGACCGCTTCGCCGTCGATGATGCGAATGTCGATTCCGGTATCTGCATCTCCAGCACCGTCAGTTGCCGAGTTGTCTGGAACGACTACTTCGATTTCGTTATATCCATCGAACTCTTCGACAACACGATGTGAATCTACTGAAGCTGAAGGTATTGATGAGTTACTTGGTGTTTGCGTTGAAGCTGAGTCGGTATTCTTTGAAGCTTTGGGCTCTGCACTCGCGTCTGGAATAATCCCGAAATGGGATTGTCCGAATCTTCCGAGCGCATCACTCATGATTCCACGAAGCGCGGATCGATTGCGTGCATCCGCTGCTTGAGGACGGAGTTCATCTCGAACAGCTTCCCAATCGACGCCGTTAAACTCCGGATCGAAATGGGTTTCGTTGATGATGTTCCACATCGCGTCAAAGTCGGCGAGTGCTTCATCGGTTGTGATTGTCCGAGCTTGTTCGCTTTGTTTAACGCTTGATTTTTTCTCAACTACTTCTTGGCTTGATGAGCAAGCAGTAAGAGTGATACTTGTTGTGAGTCCAGCCGCGAGTATTAGGCGCAGTGTGTATGTTTGTAGCTTGGTTTTCAAAGAGTTCTCCCGATTGAGTCTGTGCACCAGTGTATTGGACAATGTCATGTCAATTTACAACATCTGGTTCGAGTATATGTATGATTTCATTCAATACGAGTTTCAAGTACCAGTTGAATTGGACTAAATTCGTTGGTTCATGCCGTAATCTGTTAATTCGCTCGATTTACAGATCGCTTACTGAAGCGTTTGGTAGACACGCACAGCCCAGTCTGGGGTTTCTTTGTGCATCTTCTTGAGCTTTGATCCTTTGAGAAGGTAATACATTGCTGTACCTCCTTGGATGAATACAGCGATCACAATCATCATGACATACATGATCGCGGTTGCAAGATGTTCTAGTTGAATCATGTCATCGAACATGCCGCTGAGCTCAGGAGTGCTTTGAAGCATTGGATCTGTCTTCATAGCAGATTCGACCATCCCTTCTCCTGCAGGGGACATCAGCATAAAGATTGCGTAAGTTGAAAGTGAAGCTGCAAGCAGGACCTGATTTATCGCAAGTCTCTTGGGCGCTTTCGAATCGAGCACACGAAGACTGCGACACAAGGTCAACTCACGAGTTCCGATCCCCGCGATCACTAATGCGAAGATCATCATTGAAGGTTTTCCGAGTGCAAACGGAAGAGACAGAGCTCCTGCGAGCAGTGTTGTCCATCCAGAAAAGCTCGCATATCGCACTGCTTTCTCAATTGCCTTTGCACGCTTTGAAGCCCAGCGAAGTTCATCGAAGTGAGCATCACTCAAAGGGTTAGTTAATCCAGGATGAGGGATCGATCGTGGCGAGCTTATATCGTCCTGAGATAGTTTGAGTTGAGCAGTTGCGGTATTCAGGTCGGCTGGATCATGCGGGAGTGAACTCATATCAAAATATCGACACGATTCAAGAAACGTGCGGCTCAATCATGATGAATACCAAGGAACACTCAATCCGCACTCGTTCAAGTGTTTCATTGCGTCCGAAAACAACTTCGCCTCTGATGAAGAGTGCATAACAGGGGTTGCTGCATAGAAAAAGAGCCATCCAAATGGATGACTCTTTTTTTATAGTTTGGTATGAATCTTTGCTCGATCGATTATTTATCGACGACGGCGAAGGTTCATGCATCCTGCAATACCGAGAAGGCCGAGAGCGCCTGGAGTCGGTACAACTGGAACGCCACCAACGATACTGAATGTAACGGATTCGCCTGAGTGGAGGTAAATCGTTGCATTCGCGTAGTTCTCGCGGTATTCAACAGTATCAGTCATCGTGAAGAAGAACTTTGTTTCTTCTGATGTTGAAAGGCTGTCAACGAAGTCGAATGAAATGATGTCGCCATCTTCACTTCGACTCGCATTTGTAGGTCCTTCATCACCCGGAGCTCCTGGATCGGTTCGGTACTCAACTCGTGTATTAATACCTGTGTAAGTATCGATCTCGATGTGTGAGATTGAGCCACTGAGTTGGTCGTTTGGATCGATAACTCTGTAGTTGAAGTTGAGCATGCCTGTCTGATTTGAACGAACAACGCGTGTCATTAGCGTGCCTTCGAACAATGAATCAGCGCCATCTCCCAATTCGTCTCCAACAATTGAGAAGTTTGTGAATGCGTCATCAAGAGTTACGCCACGAACTTCTGGCGTCATCACATTTGATGTTCCTGAAAGTCCGTTGATGTTGTACCCTGGATCAAGCGTCAAGGCCTCGCCGGCCAACGCAGTTGAGCTACACACGATCAGTGCCGTGGTTCCCAATGCTCGTGAAAAGTTCATGTTGTTCTCCTCTAGTGTGTCATACCACGCCCCGGTGGTTATCTGAAAAGTACATCCAGACGAAGAGAGTGCCAGTGAACTTTGAGTAATTATTAGCGGACTTAGACAATTTACCCCATATGGGATTCAAGCACGCTTGTAGACTCAAAAAACCAGTGTTTGTGCACGAAAAGAGCCGCCCTATTTAAAGGACGGCTCTTGGTGGGATATGTAATCGTGTTGTTTAGCGACGACGGCGAACTGAGATCAGACCTGCTGCTGAAAGGAGTCCGAGTGCACCTGGAGTTGGTACTGCTGGGTTTGCACCGTAGATGCTGAGGCTGACAGATTCACCATTCTGGAGGTAAATCGTTGCAGTTGCTGCATCTGCGTAGTAAGTGTCGGTATCAACCATTGCGAAGAAGAAGCGTGATTCTTCACCTGTTGCGAGGTCTGTACCGAAATCGAAGTTCAGCATATCGCCATCAAGACTGCGTTCTGCACTGTTTGGACCTGAATCACCTGGTGATGTGAGTTCATTGCGGAACTCAACACGAGTCTGGAATCCGTCATATCCACTGACTTCGATGCGTGAGATCATGCCTTCGAGCTGATCGTTACCAGCCATGAAGCGGTAGTTAAAGTGAAGATTGCCAGTTTGGTTTGAACGGACGATCCGAGTCATCAAAGTTCCCTCATATAGGGCACTTTCGCCTCTATCGCCTTCGCCAGTGATAGAGAAATCTTGGTAGTAATCGACGAGAGTCGCACCGCGGAGTTCTTCCATTTGCGTATTCATGATTCCGCTGAGGCCACCAGTGAACTGGCTTGGAGCGAGATCAACGACTGCACCTGCGTATGCGGCTGAGCCACAAGCGATGATTATTGCTGAACCGATTGTTGTTGAAAGTTTCATATCTCATCTCCTCTTGAGTTTTTAGTCAATGCCCTTTCGAGCTACTTGAACATACAACGACATGAAGAGGGTGCCAGCGAATGTCGGCAATAATTGCCGATCTGAAGCAGGGTCGGACTGAACTTAAGTTGTATATCATACACAGTTTACGCATGTTAACACAAAGCGTTAGGATAATGTTTGAGATGTGTGATGATTGTCGATATGGAGCGTTGGATATGGGCTGATAAATCATAGTTTTTTGAGCCTGCAAACACGATTTGAATCCGAGTGGGGTGTTTTCGAGCAATCAATTTGAGTCTCTAACGATCCGTGGAACATAAATTGAGTAGAAAGAGTGGTTATCAGACGTAGATCGATAGCCAATAAACAGGGTACCGATCGAGCAGCACATTGGGTATGGAGCTGGATAGTCGGTAATTTCTCGCCGATGGGGGATACACTCGCGTATTAGCCATTGAGTTGGCACAATGGAGGGAGAGCGTATGAAAGGTATGATTCTGGCCGGCGGTCTGGGGACACGATTGCGTCCAATGACACTGGTAACCAATAAACACCTTTTGCCTGTCTACGACATGCCGATGGTTTACTACCCGATCAAGTGTCTCGTCAATGCGGGGATTACAGAGATCATGATTGTGACCGGCGAAGAAAACGCGGGTGATTTCATCAAGCTCCTACGCGACGGTAAAGAACTCGGGCTCACTCGTTTGGAATATGCGTTCCAAGTTGGAGAAGGCGGAATTGCTGATGCACTGAAGCTCGGCAAGTATTTCGTCGGCGACGATCAAGTTTGTGTGATCCTGGGTGACAACATCATCGAGAACAACATCAATGATGCGGTTGATGATTTCCGCAAACAGAAAGATGGCGCCAAGATCTTGCTGAAGGAAGTTCACGATCCAGAACGATTTGGTGTTGTTGAGTTCTCAAGTGACGGCGAGTCCGTCACGAACATCATAGAGAAACCCAAAGTTCCGCCAAGCAATATGGCTGTAACAGGGTTGTATATGTATGACTCCGATGTGTTCGGAATCTGCGAGACCCTAAAACCATCCTCGAGAGGCGAGCTCGAAATCACTGATGTGAACAACGAGTATCTCAATCGTGGTAATCTAACTTGGGCAAAGCTCGACGGTTGGTGGACAGACGCAGGCACAATCGAGAGCTTGCATCGTGCATCGAATCTCATCGCTGAAACAGGCGCGAACAAAGTTTCAAACTTGGTATAAGAACGGGAACAATCTCCATGGGACAGACCATCCTCGTCACAGGCGGCGCCGGCTTCATCGGCTCAAACCTCGTTCGGTACATTCTTGAGAATCGTCCAGATGATCGTGTGATCAATCTTGATGGACTCACTTATGCAGGGAACATGGAGTCACTCGCAGAGTTCGTAGATGAACCACGCCATGAGTTTGTGCATTGCGATATTAACGATGCAGAGAAGCTCGATACGATTATGCCCAAAGTGGATGTCGTGTTGCATCTTGCAGCTGAGTCGCATGTTGATCGCTCGATTCATGACCCGTCATTGTTTCTCAACACGAACATCATCGGAACGCAGTGCATGCTTGATGCTGCAAAGCGACACAACATTAAGCGCTTTGTGTATGTCTCGACAGATGAGGTGTACGGCGAGTTGCCTCTTGATGACAAGAGCCAGCTCTTTACAGAGTCGACGCCGCTTAAACCAAACTCTCCATACGCGGTTTCTAAAACCGGTGGCGACATGCTCGCTCGCGCGTATCACCATACCTATGGGATGGATATCGGGATCACTCGTTGCTCGAACAACTTTGGTCCATACCAGTTCCCTGAAAAGGTCATTCCACTGTTTGTGAATAATCTGATCGAAGGGAAGAAGGTTCCACTGTACGGCGACGGCCGCAATATTCGCGACTGGCTCCATGTACTTGATCACTGCGAAGCGATTTGTAGAGTCCTCGATGATGGGAAATCTGGAGAGGCCTATAACATCGGTGGCAACAACGAGCGTTCAAATCTTGAACTCACTAAGATGCTCATTGATCTTTGTGGCCGAGATGAAACCTCTATAGAGCATGTCCCCGATAGACTCGGACACGATATGCGATACGCGATCGATGCAACAAAGATCCGTGATGAGCTGGGATGGGAACCAACCCGCTCTGCTTGGCCTGAAGCGCTTGAAGCGACGGTCGACTGGTACAAGCAAAATCGTGTATGGTCCGATCATGTTCGATCAGGTGAGTATCGCCGATTCATGGCTCAGAACTACAGCGTTTCCTAGTCAGTTCACAATCACATTATCTACTCAGTGGTTCCAAAGTTTCGAAATGGGACCGCTTGTTTCATTTTTGCGAGCTATCAATTTAGACTCATTGTCTAAAGGGATAAACATATACACAAATAGTTGATCATTGCTGTGGCACAGGTATTATTTGTATTGTGAGGCCGCATAATTTGCGATACAACGGTAATGCATGTGGTCTAGCAGACACAATAATTCCAACTCTGATATAGTGCTGGTTAGTACCGTGTCAGCGATGTGTTTACTAACACCTGATCCCTGATCCCAAACTCAAAAGGGTATGAACCGTGGCGGAACAAGCAACACAGGAAACAAGTGGGGGTGCATCGAAGCATCCAGATCAAAGCGGACTCGAATCATTTGTCTATGACGACAACATTGTTCGGATGTTCTCTTGGGCAACAGTCATCTGGGGGATCGTCGCATTCCTAGTTGGCGTCTTCATCGCATTGGAACTTGCTTTCCCTGATGCAGGGATGGGAATCTCATTCCTGAGCTTCGGGCGTCTGCGTCCATTGCACACGAATGCAGCTATTTTCGCTTTCGCAGGAAATGGTATCTTCGCAGCGATCTATTACTCAACGCAACGCTTGTGTAAAGCGCGCATGTGGTCAGACAAGCTCTCCAAGCTTCACTTCTGGGGTTGGCAACTCATCATTGTCTCCGCAGCACTTACCTTGCCCTTTGGTGTTACTCAAGGTAAAGAGTACGCTGAACTCGAATGGCCGATCGATATCGCAATCGCAGTCGTTTGGCTCGTGTTCTTCGGCGGCAACTTCCTAATGACGCTTATCCATCGTCGCGAACGACACATCTACGTCGCGCTCTGGTTCTACATCGCAACCATCGTGACAGTTACGATGCTGCATGTCTTCAATAACCTCTGGGTTCCTGCAGGTCTTGTCTATCTTTTCCAGAACGGCGAAATGCCTTCTGCTGAGCTTGCACTCAAGTCATATCCTGTATACGCAGGAGTTCAAGACGCACTGATGCAATGGTGGTACGGCCACAACGCAGTTGCGTTCTTCCTCACGACACCATTCCTTGGGTTGATGTACTACTTCCTTCCCAAAGCAGCTGAGCGCCCAGTTTTCTCATACAAACTTTCGATCATCCACTTCTGGTCATTGATCTTCATCTACATCTGGGCTGGTCCTCACCATCTTCATTACACCGCACTCCCTGAATGGGCTTCAACTGTCGGAATGGTCTTCTCAGTCATGCTCTGGATGCCTTCCTGGGGCGGCATGATCAACGGCTTGATGACTCTCCGCGGTGCATGGGATCGCGTTGCATCTGATCCAATCCTCAAGTTCTTTGTCGTTGGCGTGACCTTCTACGGTATGTCCACATTCGAAGGCCCATTGCTTTCAGTCAAATCAGTGAACTCACTGTCTCATTACACTGACTGGACGATTGCACATGTTCACTCAGGTGTACTGGGATGGAACGGATTCATGACCTTCGGAATGCTGTACTGGATGATGCCTCGTCTCTTCCAGACAAAGCTTCATTCAAAGAAACTCTGTGCGTTGCACTTCTGGCTCGGCACAGCAGGCATGGTCCTCTACATTCTTTCAATCTACGCAGCAGGCATCACGCAAGGGTTGATGTGGCGTGCGTTCGATGAAAGCGGTCGACTCACTTACCCTGCATTCATCGAAACAGTAACCATTCTGATTCCGATGTACTGGATCAGAGTTGTAGGTGGATTGCTCTACCTCTCAGGTGCAATCGTTGGACTCGTCAATCTCTTCCAGACCTGGCGTTCACGCCCGGCGAAGTATGAAGAGGTTGTTCATTACGCTCCAGCATTGAGCAAAGGGTACAGTGGAGATCCAAAGGCAAACTCTCGTCTCCATGCAAACACCGCTTTAGGTGACGCAGGTGATAAGTTCCTCCAAGGTGATTGGCATAGAGCTCTCGAACGCAAACCAATCAAGTTCACTATCTGGGTTCTTGTTGCAGTCGCAATCGGTGGTGTTGTCGAAGCGATTCCGATGTTCTTGGTTTCGTCAAATGTACCTACGATTTCAACTGTTGAGCCTTACACTCCGCTCGAACTTGCAGGCCGAGATATCTATGTTGCTGAAGGTTGCTACAACTGTCACTCACAGATGATCCGTCCGTTCCTTTGGGAAACCATGCGATACGGCGAATACTCGAAACCAGGTGAGTTTGTTTACGATCATCCATTCCAATGGGGTTCACGAAGAATCGGTCCAGACCTCGCTCGCGAAGGCGGACTCCGGACTCACTTGTGGCACTATCGTCACTTCAAGAACCCGGCAGATGTCTCTGAGAACTCGATTATGCCTCGTTACTCGTGGCTCTTGAATAACAAGATCAACTTTGACGAGATCCAAGGCCGTGTTGACTCGATGGCACTCCTCGGAGTTCCTTACGGCGAGATGCTCAAGGACAACAACTCTGTCGACAATGCGAAAGAGCAAGCACTCGTGATTGCACTTGAGCTCGAAGATCAAGGCGGTCCAGCTGCTCTCGAAACAATGGATAAGAAAGTGATCGCATTGATCGCTTACCTCCAGCGAATGGGCACAGACATCTCCAAGGAGCCTGCTCCGACTGATGATGTTGTAGACGGGGAGGTTTCGCCATGAGTATGACCGAAATTGTTTCCTTTCTCGATCTATCCGTATTTCCAAGCGTTGCACTCATCTTCTTCTTAGCAGCATTCATTTCCATACTTTGGAAAGTTCTGACTAAACCGAGAAGCGAGTCTGATATGGAAGCCAATATCCCGCTCAACGATGATGTTGTGCTAACTCCTCGCTACGCCGTGAAAACTGAACAAGCAGATGACAAGGGGGTGTCCCATGCCTGAGTACAATGATGGAAATCAGACAAACCAAGACGAGTTGACTGATCATAACTATGACGGAATTCAGGAGTACGACAACCCAATCCCAGGTTGGTGGCATCTGATCTTCATCGGTTCTGTTGTGTTCTCACTCATCTATGTCGTTGTGGTGCACATGACTTCGATCGTTCCGACTCGCGAAGAAAGCTATAACCATAAGGTTGCAGCAGCGGAAGAGGTTCAATTCGGTAAACTCCGTGGAATGCCGATGGATGAAGCAAAGCTCTTGACCATCATGGGCAACGAGCAATGGCTCAGCTCTGGTGAAAGCATTTTTAACGGCACCTGTACTGTCTGTCACGGCAAGCAAGCACAAGGCATCGAGGGATTGGGATTCAATCTCACTGATGAGAAGTTTGTCTATGTCAAAGGAATGATGGACATTGTTGAACTCGTTATCAACGGCACAGAAAACAAGAAGATGCCTGCTCAGACATTGCTTAATGAGAACGAGGTTGCGATGGTCGCCGCTTATGTTGCGTCGCTCAGAGGGACCAATGTTCCAGGACCAGCTGGTTCAACGATTGGTGAAGAGATTCCTCCATTCCCAGCTCCAGCTCCGATTGTCGAAGAAGCCGATGGATAAGCTCAGGATGTGTTGATCTAGGAAAATCGGTGCTGTCTCATACGCACGCAGGCGGGGTGACTCAGCTCGAGGAGACGATATGTCTGACAAAGTGACGAATCTGGTGCCAGAAGAGCGCGTACTTTCGACGCTCAATCAGGACGGATCGAGGAGATGGCTCAAACCAAGATTGTCAATCGGGAAGTTCCTGACGGCGAGAAGGGTTGTTGCATATTTTCTCATCGTGCTTTTTTCAGCTATCCCGTGGATCTCCATCAACGGGAAACCATCAGTCTTCCTCGATGTCGTGCATCGCGAGTTCACAATCATTGGAAAGACCTTCTTACCAACAGATACGCTCCTACTCGCGCTTCTGCTGATCATGCTCTTTATTACTATCTTTCTCGTGACCGCACTGTTCGGGCGAGTCTGGTGCGGATGGGCATGTCCTCAAACTGTCTATATGGAGTTCTTGTATCGTCCTATCGAACGATTGTTTGAAGGAGCTCCTGGGAAGCGTAAACCCAAAAAGCTAGTTGGATTTCGTAAAGTCCTTCGGGTATTTGTGTACCTCATCGTGTCGTTACATCTTGCTCAGACTTTCTTGTCATATTTCGTTGGCGCTCATAACTTAGCGGATTGGATTCTTGGGTCACCACTGGATCATCCTGTCGCGTTCATCATTGTCGCCGTGACTACAG
>Ga0209344_10000950_pt1 | contig 42987 bp, 35 predicted proteins | sample Cruoilmetagenom6_FD_187293 | JGI IMG/M metagenome (GOLD analysis project Ga0209344, IMG submission 187293) | Oil polluted marine microbial communities from Coal Oil Point, Santa Barbara, California, USA - Santa Barbara Oil Seep Sample 6 (SPAdes)... | ecosystem: Environmental > Aquatic > Marine... | reverse complement strand
GAATACAAGAATATAAAGTCTTGTTTTTCGGAATGCTTATCCTTAATTTTGTTTTCCCTATTCTTGTTTTGATGAATAGCGATTATAAGAGAATTCCTTGGTTTGTGGTTATAGCAGCCGTATTTATTTTGGTGGGACACTATATAGATATTTTCCTATTGGTTATGCCTTCCACAGTTGGTCACAATTGGTATTTTGGAATTCCAGAAATAGCAGCAATACTGTTCTTTTTGGGCCTTTTCATTTTAGTGGTTGGAACAGGACTTGGCAAGGTTCCCTTAAAACCGGAAAACGATCCATTTATTAAGGAAAGTGAAAACTACCATTTTTAATCATTTAGTTTAAAGAAGAAATTGTAAAGATGACCGCATTTTTAGTTGTATTAGTAATCATTCTTTTTGGGATCTCTGTTTGGCAGATGAGCCGAATTTTCAAATTGGCACAAACAAAGCCAACCATCTATTCCGAGATAGCTACGGACAAGGATAATAACACACATGGTTATTTGATGATGGGCTTTTTGGCTTTCATGTATATTTTGACCATTGTTAGCTTCTGGTTGTGGGGAGATGTTCTTTTACCAGAATCTGCATCTGAACACGGATCCCAGATAGATACCTTAATGTTGATAACGATGATTCTCATTTTCTTTGTGGGAATCATTACCCAGGCGGTATTGCATTATTTTGCTTTTATATATCGCGGCAATAAAGTTAAGAGAGCGACCTTTTATGCCGACAATGATAAATTAGAGTTTATTTGGACAATAATCCCAGTAATTACTTTGGCAGGGCTTATAATTTATGGCCTGTTTACTTGGACGGACATTATGGATGTTGATAAAGATGATGATCCACTGATAGTGGAACTTTATGCACAACAGTTTAATTGGAAGGCTCGTTACGGTGGAAATGACAACACTCTTGGTGATGCCAATGTTCGTTTAATACAAGGCATTAATCAATTGGGTGTTGATCCTGCCGATCCAAACGGACAAGATGATAAAATAGTTACAGAATTGCATTTGCCAGTTGGCAGAAGAGTATTGTTTAAAATGCGATCACAAGACGTGCTTCACTCTGCATATATGCCCCATTTTAGAGCACAGATGAACTGTGTTCCCGGAATGGTTACACAATTTGCATTTACTCCTACAATCACTTCAGAAGAGATGAGGCAAAATGACTATGTTGTTGAAAAAGTGGCAAATATCAACAATATAAGATCTGAAAAGAGTAAAGCCCTTGCCGCGGCTGGGGAAGAAGCCTTGGAGCCATACGAATTTGACTATGTACTAATTTGTAACAAAATTTGCGGAATAAGCCACTACAACATGCAAATGAAAATAATAGTTGAATCTGAAGAAGATTATAAAGCATGGTTGGCAGAACAGCCTTCCTTGGCAGAACAACTTAGTAACGAAAATAAATAATATTAGCTTAAAAATATATGTCAGCACACGCACAGGTCCACGCAGCAGAAGATCATCACGATGATCACGGGCATCATCATAAACAAACCTTTGTAACTAAATATATATTTAGTACAGATCATAAAATGATCTCAAAGCAATATATGATTACCGGTTTATTTATGGGTGTCATTGGTATTTTGATGTCTTTATTGTTCAGATTGCAACTGGCTTGGCCGGACCACAAGTTTACTATTTTTGAAATATTCCTTGGAAAATGGGGAACTGATGGCGTTATGGACCCAAGTGTTTACTTGGCTCTGGTAACAATTCACGGAACCATAATGGTGTTTTTTGTTTTGACAGCTGGATTGAGTGGAACGTTTAGTAATCTACTTATTCCACTTCAAATTGGAGCAAGAGATATGGCTTCTGGTTTCCTTAATATGGTTTCCTATTGGTTGTTCTTTATTTCCAGTGTAATAATGTTAGCATCATTATTTGTAGAAGCTGGGCCTGCTTCTGCTGGATGGACCATTTATCCTCCATTAAGTGCATTGCCCCAGGCTATACCTGGTTCTGGTACAGGGATGACTTTGTGGTTAGTTTCCATGGCAATATTCATCGCAGCGTCATTATTGGGTTCTCTTAACTTTATTGTTACCGTTTTGAATCTAAGAACTAAAGGAATGTCTATGACTAGACTTCCACTTACAATTTGGTCTTTCTTCCTAACTGCAATTATTGGGGTTGTTTCTTTTCCGGTTCTATTTTCCGCAGCATTAATGTTGATTATGGATAGAAGTTTCGGTACTTCTTTCTTTCTGTCAGATATTTATATTGCCGGTGAAGTATTGCATCACCAAGGAGGTTCGCCAGTATTATTTGAACACCTTTTCTGGTTTCTTGGACACCCTGAGGTTTATATCGTAATACTTCCTGCAATGGGAATCGTTTCCGAAATTATGGCAACCAATTCACGTAAACCTATTTTTGGTTACCGTGCAATGGTAGCTTCTCTATTAACTATTGCTTTCCTTTCAACCATTGTTTGGGGTCACCATATGTTTATTTCAGGGATGAACCCATTCTTAGGATCGGTATTTACATTTACAACACTTTTGATTGCAATTCCTTCTGCAGTAAAATCTTTTAACTGGATAACAACACTTTGGCGTGGTAAGTTGCAAATGAATGTGGCTATGCTTTGGTGTATCGCATTTGTTTCTACCTTTATAACTGGAGGCTTAACTGGAATCATTATGGGTGATAGTGCTTTGGATATTAACATTCACGACACGTATTTCATTGTTGCTCACTTCCACTTGGTAATGGGTATCTCTGCTGCTTACGGATTTTTGGCTGGGGTTTATCATTGGTTCCCAAAAATGTTTGAAGGCAGAATGATGAACAAAAAACTCGGCTATATCCACTTCTGGGTTACTTCGATAGGAGCCTACGGAATATTTTTCCCGATGCACTTTGTAGGTTTGGCAGGGCTTCCGCGTAGATACTATACAAATACCAACTTTCCTTATTTTGATGATTTGGCAGATATAAACGTTGTGATGACTATTTTCGCAATCATTACAATTGGTGTTCAAGTAGTTTTTCTATACAACTTTATCCACTCTATGTTCTTCGGAAAAATGGGTCCAAAAAATCCTTGGAATTCCACAACCTTAGAATGGACTGCCGAAGTAAAACACATCCACGGAAACTGGGATGGCCCAATTCCGCATGTGTACCGTTGGTCTTATGACTATAGCAAGTTGAATAAAGATGAAACTGACTTCGTGATTCCCGGACAAGACTTTATTCCTCAGCACATCCCATTACAGGACAACGAAGATGAATTAGATCATTAATACAATACATAAACAAATCAAAAAGCCCTTTCACAACTGAATGGGCTTTTTTGATTCTACGTAGTTTTTAAGTAGTACTACGTAGAAAGACTTTTAAAGCAATACGTTATCTTTGAATTGTTGAGTTTATAATAAGTAGGAAGTGAGGAACCTGCATTTTATTTAACTAAGGTCGTTTAAATAAAAATTTAAGCGACCTTTTTTTATTTTTCAAACTTATAAAACTTCTATCCTATACGTTTCAAAACTATAGAAGCGATATCAAGTGTTTTCCTATATTTGTGTTATGAACGAGAACCTCGATCCCACCGGAGAAAACCTGTCTCCACAGGAACTGGATATTGAAAAAAAATTGCGCCCCTTAAGTTTTGAAGACTTTACTGGCCAGGATCAGGCATTGGAAAACCTTCAAATATTTGTACAAGCAGCAAACTTGCGTAGCGAAGCATTGGACCATACCCTTTTTCACGGTCCTCCTGGTTTGGGAAAAACCACCCTTGCATATATCCTTGCAAATGAATTAAACGTAAACATTCGGGTTACCTCTGGACCAGTGTTAGATAAACCCGGAGACCTTGCAGGATTGTTGACAAACCTTGAAGAACGCGATGTACTATTTATTGATGAAATCCACCGTTTAAGCCCTATCGTTGAAGAATATCTCTACTCGGCAATGGAAGATTATAAAATTGATATTATGATTGAATCTGGGCCGAACGCACGTTCTGTCCAAATCAATCTCAACCCTTTTACACTCATCGGGGCAACTACACGATCAGGTTTATTGACTGCGCCTATGCGTGCCCGTTTTGGAATTTCCTCAAGATTACAATATTACACCACAGAATTGCTTACCACAATTTTACAGCGAAGTGCAGGAATATTGCAAGTGCCCATTTCTATGGAAGCTGCAATAGAAATTGCAGGGCGAAGCCGTGGAACTCCTCGAATTGCCAACGCCCTTTTGCGCAGGATTCGCGATTTTGCACAGATAAAGGGGAATGGAAAGATTGACATTAAGATTGCAAAATTTGGTTTGGAAGCTTTGCATGTTGATGCACATGGTTTGGATGAAATGGACAACAGGATTCTTCGAACAATCATCGAAAAGTTCAAGGGTGGCCCCGTTGGAATTTCAACTATTGCAACCGCTGTTTCCGAAAGTACAGAAACTATTGAAGAAGTTTACGAACCTTTTTTGATTCAGCAAGGCTTCATTATGCGCACTCCGCGCGGACGTGAAGTTACCGAAGCGGCTTACAAACACTTAGGTAAGTTGAAGGGGCCAACCCAGGGCGGACTTTTTTAAAAATAATTTTGCCCAGCTGATCCCTTCGGCTCTGCTCACATAAACTAAAGTCGAAGCCCAGCAACTTATATACGTGAATAATATATCCAAAAATACAGCCTTAATAAAATCCGAAGCCAAACGCCTCGGCTTTTTATCTTGTGGCATAAGCAAAGCTGAATTTCTTGAAGAAGAGGCCCCGCGACTTGAAGGTTGGTTAAAGAAAAACATGCACGGCGAAATGGCCTATATGGAAAACCATTTCGACAAAAGGTTGGATCCAACTATTTTAGTTCCAGGTTCAAAAAGCGTTATTTCTTTATTGCTGAATTATTTTCCTGCTGAAATACAAACTTCGGAAACCTATAAAATTTCAAAATACGCTTATGGCACTGATTATCACTTCGTCATAAAAGATAAATTGAAACAGTTAATGCATTTCATTTCCGAAGAAATTGGCGAAGTCCATGGCCGAGCATTTGTAGATTCCGCACCGATTTTGGACAAAGCTTGGGCAGCAAAAAGCGGGTTGGGCTGGATTGGCAAACACAGCAATTTGCTCACAAAACAATTGGGCTCTTTTTACTTTATTGCCGAGTTGATAGTAGATCTGAAGTTGGAATACGACACTCCCGTAACCGACCATTGCGGTAGCTGCACAGCCTGTATAGACGCTTGCCCTACAAGTGCAATAGTTGCAGATAAAGTTGTGGACGGCAGCAAATGCATTTCTTATTTTACTATTGAATTGAAAAACGAAATACCAACTTCACAAAAGGGAAACTTTGAAGATTGGATGTTCGGTTGCGATATTTGTCAAGACGTATGCCCGTGGAACCGTTTCAGCAAACCCAATGGTGAACCGCTTTTTAATCCAAACCCACGTATGCTTTCCATGACCAAAAATGATTGGGAGGAAATCACCGAAGAAGTTTTTCAGAAATTATTTAAGAAAAGTGCCGTTAAACGAGCCAAATTTTTAGGATTAACAAGAAATATAAACTTCTTGAAAGATTAACTATTATAGTTTCTTCTTTAAATATAACCATTTACCTTTGTTAGTTGCGTTGTTCGGTTTTGAAATTATAATTGTAACAACAGCATTATAAGAATATAAAAATATGAGTAAACAAAGCAAACGCAGAGAAGCACTTCTATATCACGCAAAACCAAAACCTGGGAAAATTCAGGTAGTCCCTACAAAAAATTATTCCACGCAACGCGACCTTTCTTTGGCATATTCTCCGGGAGTTGCGGAACCTTGCCTTGAAATTGAAAAGGAGAGGAATAACGTTTATAAATATACAAACAAGGGTAACTTGGTTGCTGTAATTTCAAACGGAACGGCCGTTTTGGGTTTAGGAAACATTGGCCCTGATGCCTCTAAGCCAGTGATGGAAGGAAAGGCATTGCTTTTCAAAATATTTGCAGATATTGATGTATTTGATATTGAAATTGGCACAGAAAACATTGAGGAATTCATTGCAACGGTGAAAAATATTGCCCCAACATTCGGTGGAATAAACCTTGAAGATATAAAAGCACCAGAAGCTTTTGAAATTGAGAGAAGGCTAAAAGAAGAATTGGACATTCCCGTAATGCACGACGATCAGCACGGTACTGCAATCATTTCGGCAGCAGCATTGTTAAATGCTCTTGAAATTGCAGGAAAAAAGATTGAAGATGTTTCAATAGTTATTAGTGGAGCTGGTGCGGCGGCAGTTTCGTGTACCCGACTTTATAAAGCCTTTGGCGCGAAGTCTGATAATATTGTGATGCTGGATAGCAAAGGCGTTATCAGGAAAGATCGTGAAAGTCTTTCCGAAGAAAAAGCAGAATTTGCTTCCCATAGAAAAATTGATACGTTGTACGAAGCGATGGAAAATGCCGATGTGTTTGTTGGCCTTTCGGTTAAGGATATTGTTACACCCAAAATGCTGAAAAGCATGGCGCCAAACCCTATTGTTTTCGCAATGGCCAATCCCGATCCAGAAATCGAATATGATGTGGCCGTAAAAACCAGAAAAGACATTATTATGGCTACAGGTCGCAGTGACCATCCCAATCAAGTGAATAATGTGCTTGGGTTCCCGTTTATTTTTCGCGGAGCATTGGATGTTCGTGCAACAAAAATTAACGAAGCCATGAAAATGGCCGCTGTAAAAGCTTTGGCAGACCTTGCCAAAGAGCCTGTGCCTGAACAGGTGAATATTGCCTATGGCGAAACAAAACTAGCTTTTGGAAAAGATTACATAATTCCAAAACCTTTTGACCCTCGACTTATAACCGCCGTGCCTCCAGCCGTTGCGAAAGCTGCGATGGAAAGCGGTGTGGCAACCATCGAAATTACCGATTGGGAAAAATATCAGGATGAACTTTTTGAACGCATGGGCAGCGATAACAAAATAGTGCGTTTGTTGCTTAACCGTGCAAAACTGAACCCAAAGCGAATTGTTTTTGCGGAAGCAGATCATTTGGATGTCTTGAAAGCAGCGCAGATTGTACATGAAGAGGGGATTGGAATCCCTGTTTTATTGGGCAGAAAGGAGATTATCCTCGAATTGATGGAACAGATAGATTTTGATGCAGATATTGAAATCATCGATCCTAAAAGTGACGAACATCTTGATAAGCTTCAGCATTACGCCGAAAAACTTTGGCAAAAACGAAGAAGAAGCGGTATATCACTTTACACTGCACAAAAGCTGGTTCGCGAAAGAAATTATTTTGCTGGAATGATGCTCAGTGAAGGCGATGTTGACTGTATGATTTCAGGCTACGCCCGTTCCTATCCTTCAGTAGTTGTTCCCGTTTTTGAAACCGTTGGAAGGTTTGAAGGAGTTACGAAAGTTGCTACAACAAATTTAATGCTTACCAAGCGGGGCCCCATTTTTATATCCGATACATCAATAAATATTGACCCAACAGCGAAGGAACTTGCGAAGATTGCACAAATGACCAATTATACTATGAAAATGTTTGGTTTGCAACCTGTTATTGCAATGATTTCATACGCCAACTTCGGCTCTTCCAAAGATCCGCATGCAACAAAAGTACGGGAGGCTGTAGATTTGCTTCACAAGAGCAATCCAGATATGATAGTAGATGGTGAGCTACAGACTGATTTTGCGTTGAATCCAGAAATGCTCCAAAAGAAATTTCCGTTTTCAAAACTGGCGGGCAAAAAAGTGAATGCGCTTATTTTTCCTAATCTTGATTCGGCAAACAGTAATTATAAGTTGTTGAAAGAATTAAATGGGGTAGAATCCATCGGCCCGATTATGTTGGGAATGCGCAAACCAGTTCACATTTTACAGTTGGGAGCTAGCGTTGAGGAAATGGTAAATATGGCTGCCGTTGCGGTTGTGGATGCGCAGCAAAAAGAGAAGCGCGTAAGGGAGTAGGGGAAGTAAGAAAATGCGTGCTTTTCCTCTCAATATTTTCACAAAAACCCCAATGGCTGTTGCAAATAATTATGCTATATTTGAGCCTTTAAGTTTTCGTTAACACATGATAACCCATATACAGGGCAGATTAGTTGAAAAAAACCCGACCGACGTAGTGATAGATTGCAATGGAGTAGGGTACTTTATCAATATCTCCCTACACACATTTTCAGAACTACCCTCTGGTGAAAATGTTAAGCTGTTCACACATTTACTTGTTCGGGAAGACTCTCATACACTGTATGGTTTTTCAAGTGTTGCGGAACGTGAAATATTTAAGTTGTTGATTAGCGTTTCCGGAGTGGGAGCAAGTACGGCCAGAACAATGTTATCGTCCTTGGCACCAGAACAAGTTTTGGATGCAATTGCAACAAACGATATTGTAACAATCCAATCCGTAAAAGGGATAGGGGCCAAGACCGCCCAACGTGTGGTTTTGGATTTAAAAGATAAGATTTTAAAAGTGTACGGTTTGTCGTCTATTTCTGCCGGATCGAGCAATACGAACAAAAATGAAGCGTTATCTGCTTTGGAGACATTGGGCTTTGTTCGGAAACAGTCTGAAAAAGTGGTAGATTCCATTGTGAAAGAAAATCCACAGGCTTCGATAGAAATGATCATTAAACAAGCTTTAAAAAATTTGTAAAATTTGAAGGCAAAAAATTACGTTTACAAGGGTGGCTTTTTTAAGCTTTTAGCAATAGTAGGTTTCATAATGTTCAGCAATGTTTCGCTGGCACAGGACTCAACCGCAGTCGGAAACGAGATGGGAAGAATGGATCTTCCCAACCCCACCAGCATTCAGGACCTATACACTTATGATCCTATAACAGACCGATATATTTACACCCAAACTTTGGGTAGTTTTAATATAACATACCCCATCATTCTTACACCTCAGGAGTATCAGCGCCTCATTCAAGAGGAGCAGATGAAAGAATACTTCAAGCAAAAAATTGATGCTGCCGATGGCCGAAAAGAAGGTTCTGAGGAAGAACAGAAAAATTTACTTCCAACTTTTTATGTCAATGGAAGTTTCTTTGAGTCAATTTTTGGAGGAAACACTATCGAAGTAATCCCGCAAGGTTCTGTTGAAATGGATCTTGGATTGCTTTATACAAAACAGGACAACCCACAGTATTCGCCACGTAACAGAACCAATTTCTCTTTTGATTTTGATCAACGTATCAGTTTAAGCCTTTTGGCGAAAGTGGGAACAAGACTTCAGGTTACTGCAAACTACGACACTGAAAGTACTTTCGATTTTCAAAACCAGATAAAGTTGGAATACACCCCAACTGAAGATGATATTATTCAAAAGATTGAAGTAGGTAACGTAAGCATGCCGCTGAACAGCTCTTTGATTCAAGGGGCGCAAAGTCTTTTTGGTGTAAAAACACAACTTCAGTTTGGTAAAACCACTATTACAGGAGTTTTCTCTGAACAAAAGTCTGAAACGAGAACAGTTACCGCTGAAGGTGGCGCAACCATTACGGATTATGAACTTTTTGCCTTAGATTATGACGATAATCGCCACTTCTTTTTGTCACACTATTTTAGGGACAATTATGACCGCGCATTAAAACAATATCCGTTCATAAATAGCAATGTTCAGATTACCCGAATGGAAGTTTGGATAACCAACCGCACCAGCCGTACTGAAAACGTGCGAAATATTGTGGCAGTTCAAGATATTGGAGAATCGAACCCAACAAATATTGGTTTGGACGTTCCTCCAGGGGGCTTCATTAGAGCAACCCAGAATGCTTATCCCGATAACGCGAACAACCTTTTTAATCCCTTCGGGATAAACGGAGGAACTCCCTCATTACTAAATCCAGCAATCCGAGATGTTGCAAGTGTTCGTCAAGGATTTACAGGTGTGCAGGTAAATGAAGGTACAGATTATGTTACTTTGGAAAATGCCCGAAGATTGGATTCAGGTGAATTTTCCCTTAACTCACAACTTGGTTATATATCATTAAACCAGCGTTTGACAAATGATGAGGTTTTAGCAGTTTCATTTCAATATACCGTTAACGGAAAAGTTTATCAAGTAGGGGAATTTTCCAATGATGGTGTAGAAGCAAACGGTGGTACTAATAACAATGGCGGCGGCGGTGGAAATCCTCCCGGCGGAGAAGTTGGACTTGCCCAAAACCTTGTTGTAAAACTTTTGAAGAGCAGCATCACCAACGTGCAGGAACCAATTTGGGACTTGATGATGAAAAACATCTATCCAATTGGCGCATACCAGCTTGAAAAGGAGGACTTTAGACTGAATATACTTTATACAGACCCTTCACCACTTAACTATATAGAACAGGCACAAGGAGGTCCAGAACTTCCAGATGATGTGAAGAATCAAATTCTTTTAAAGGTATTTAATGTTGATAGATTGAACTTTACTAATGACCCTGTGCAAGATGGTGATGGTTTCTTTGATTTTCTTCCGGGAATAACTGTAGATGCACAAAACGGGCGTATTATTTTCACAACTGTGGAGCCTTTTGGAAAACACTTGTTTGAAAAACTGAATGTACCTTCCATTCCGGCTACTTATGATATGCCAGCTACCTACAACGCAAACCAAGCAAAATACGTTTTCCGAACGTTATATACTGGAACAAAAACACAGGCTGAACAACAGGAAAGTGAGAAAAATAAATTTCAGTTAAAAGGAAGCTACAAATCCACAGGCGCAGATGGAATTCCGATTGGAGCTTTTAATATTCCGCAAGGTTCTGTTACCGTTACCGCTGGAGGAAGAACTTTGGTAGAAGGGGTTGATTATACCGTTAACTATCAATTGGGAAGGGTTCAGATTTTGGATCCCTCCTTGCTAAACAGCAACATTCCAATTTCTGTAAGTACTGAAAACAATTCACTTTTTGGACAGCAGAGCAAACGTTTTACAGGTTTGAACGTAGAACATAAGTTTAGTGATAAATTATTAGTGGGCGCAACCTACTTAAATCTTAACGAACGCCCGCTGACCCAAAAATCATCCTATGGAGTAGAACCAATCAACAATAGTATTTACGGGATAAATTTAAATTATTCAACCGAGGTTCCATTCCTGACCAGAATGGTGAACCACCTGCCTAATATTGATACAGATGTTGAATCCAATATTTCCTTGCGTGGTGAATTTGCATATTTAAATCCTGGCGCTCCAAAAGTTTCCGACTTCGATGGAAAAACTACTGTATATGTGGATGATTTTGAAGCTTCACAAACCGGAAACGATATAAATACCCCTTTAAGTTGGTCTTTGTCTAGTGCTCCTATTGGCTATGGTGGCGAATTGGCCAATGATAATTTAGGCTATAATTACAACCGTGCAAAACTGGCTTGGTATACTATAGATCCTATATTCTACAGTACCCAAAGACCGGAAGGTATTAGTGATGAAGATCTTTCTTCCCCTTTTACACGTCGTGTTTTTAGGGATGAAATTTTTCCGAACCAAGATATTATTCAAGGGCAAACTCAGGCATTGTTTACTTTAGATTTGGCTTATTACCCAGCACAGCGTGGAGAGTATAACTATAATCCTGAGGCGGCCGGCGGTAATACACTTCCGAATCCAGAAAACCGTTTTGGTGGAATCATGCGACAACTGACTACAACTGATTTTGAAAAATCGAATGTAGAATACATCCAGTTTTGGGTAATGGATCCTTTCATATATGAAGAAAACAATGGAAATCCTGGGGGAACACTAAATTTTAACCTCGGAAGCATTTCGGAAGATGTCTTAAAAGACGGGAGAAAACAATACGAAAACGGATTACCTAAAGATGGAAGTGATATTAACACAACATCTACATCTTGGGGTAAAGTGCCTACCAACCAATCCCTAGTTTACACTTTTGACTCTGAAGGACAGGAACGCATAAATCAAGATATCGGATTTGATGGTTTGGACAATAGCGGTGAAGGCGCAAAATTTCCAGCTTTTGCAGGTCTTCCTGATCCTGCGAACGATGATTATCAATATTTTTTACAAGCCGATGGTACTATATTGAACCGCTATTTAAACTATAACGGAACCCAAGGAAACTCTCCAGTAGAAGTATCAAACACAAACCGTGGAAGTACCGCACAGCCAGATGTTGAAGATATAAATCGTGACAATACCATGAACACGATTGACAGCTATTTTGAATACAATGTTCCTTTGTTTCCTGGGATGGACAGAGATAATAACAGATATATTGCAGATGTAAAGAGTCAACAAATAACCACGCCAGATAATAATACTATCGATGTACGTTGGATACAATTTAAAATACCGATTAGCGAGCCTGACCAGGCCATTAATGGTATTTCAGATTTTAGATCCATTCGTTTCATGCGAATGTTCCTCTCACAATTTTCACAAAATACTGTATTGCGTTTTGGTACTATGGAATTAATTCGCGGCGATTACAGAAGATTTGAAAAAACATTGGATGACGTAACTTTTGAGGATCCTACAAATGACGACACCCTTTTTGAAGTAGGCTCTGTAAGCATTGAAGAAAACGAAAACCGTGAACCTATTCCTTATGTGCTTCCTCCAGGGCTTCAGCGTGAACAGTTAAACAATAACAATAACATTATTCGTGAGAACGAACAATCGCTTTCGTTGCGGGTTTGCGGTTTGGAGGAAAATGACGGCCGCGCTGTGTATAAAAACTTTAATGTGGATATGCGCCAGTATAAAAACCTGGAAATGTTCATTCATGCAGAATCCATTATAGATAATAATAATTCAACAGAATTGCAGGATGGTCAGTTGGTGGCATTCATGCGTTTAGGAAATGACCTTACCAATAACTATTACGAAGTTCAAATACCATTAAATCCAACAAACTTTGGTGCAAGAACCGCTGAGGAAATTTGGCCAGTCGCAAACCGTATCAATTTGCCTTTGGAGTTGCTCCAGCAAATAAAAACAACAGTCCTTGGCGACCAGAGTTATGATCAAACTGAAGTAAACTTTTTCAATCAATCTGAACTTGATGGTGGTGCAACCAATGGTGAAAATGAATTGCGAATAGGTATAAAAGGAAATCCAAGTTTCGGAAACGTTCGAACTATTATGCTCGGTGTAAGAAACAGTACAAATGATGAGCTATGTGGCGAAGTTTGGTTCAACGAACTTAGGATGTCTGAACTTAAAAACGAAGGTGGCTGGGCAGCAGTAGTAAGTATGGATGCCAATATTGCAGATTTTGCAACCATTAGTGCAACAGGAAAAAGAAGCACCGTAGGTTTCGGTTCCTTGGAACAAGGCCCAAACCAAAGAAGCCGTGAAGACCTGCAGCAATATGGTGTAGTTACAAACTTGAATCTTGGACAATTATTGCCAAAAAAATGGGGGGTCCAACTTCCATTCAACTATGGGCGTTCAGAAGAATTGATAACTCCGCAATACGACCCCCAATTCCAGGATATTGAGTTGGAAACTAGATTAGACAATACAGAAGATCAAGACGAAAAGGATGAAATAAAGAACCAATCAGTAAATTACACCAAACGTGAAAGTGTAAACTTAATTGGAGTTCGTAAAGAACGAACAGGAGATTCCAAGGCTAAAGTGTATGATATAGAAAACTTTACAGGATCTTTTTCTTACAACCAATTAGACCATCACGATTTTGAGGTGGAAGATGCATTGGAACAAAACGTTCGCGTGGGGGCAACTTATAATTACAATTTCACGGCAAAACCAGTAGAGCCTTTCAAAAAGAATGATTCCTTGTTTAGAGGTCAATATTGGAAGTTTATGAAAGATTTGAACTTCAATTACTTACCGACCAATATTTCAGTAAGCTCTAACATTACAAGACAGTACAACGAGCAGAAATTTAGGGAATTAGATTTGGAAGCTGGTAATATTGGTTTGCCAAGATTATACCAACGCAATTATCTTTTTGATTGGCAATACACCATCAATCACAACTTGACCAAATCATTGCGATTAAATTTCACATCTTCCAATAATATGATTGTAAATAATTATCTGGACGATGACGGTATAGTTAATAACGATATTGGTGTTTGGGACGGTTTCTTTGATGTGGGTGATCCAAACCAACATTTCCAATCCTTGCAGTTAAATTATGATCTGCCTTTCAGTAAGTTTCCATTCCTGAAATTTATTAGGGCGACCTATTCATATACTGGTGATTATCAATGGCAACGCGGAAGTGACCAGTTTAATAATATACCTATTGAGTTAAGTGATGGAACTGTAGGCACATATAATTTGGGTAACTCTATCCAAAATGCAAGCACACACCAAATAAACTCAAACTTAGATATGAACGGTTTTTACCGTTACGTAGGGCTTACTAAAATTAAAAAGAGCAAACCTAAAAAATCTTCTTCTGGTGAAGGTGATGAAAAAGGTGATGGCAAAGAAGGAAAAGAAGGAAGAGAAGGCAAATTGGAAGCTGAGGAAAAAGGTGCCCTTTCAAATGAAAAAACTGGTTCGCCAAGTGTTCTTGGAAGAGGTGCTGGGGCAGAAGGTGGTTTAAATGCAGGTGATAAAGCGTTGAATACCGTCATTGGTTTTGCAACCATGTTGAAGAAAATACAGTTCAACTATCAAGAAAACAACGGTATTTATTTACCCGGTTATATACCATCCATTGGTTTTATTGGTACGCTTAAACCAACTACTGGTTTTGTTTTTGGAAGTCAGGCTGAAGTTAGAGATCTTGCCGCACGAAAAGGCTGGTTAACATTATATCCAGAATTTAACGAACAATATACAGAAGTTGAAAGTCGCCAAATGGACATTCAAGCTAATTTGGAGCCTATAAACGATTTGACTGTTGATGTAAACGCAAGCCGGATTTATTCTGAAAGCTATGCCGAAAATTATATTGTACAAGATGACCTCTATAATTCGTTGACACCAAATACTTTTGGGAACTTCAATATTTCAACAATTTTGATTAAAACAGCATTTAGTACTAGCGATGAAAACAGTTCTGCTGCATTTGATGAATTCCGAAGCAATAGATTGACCATTGCAAATAGGCTTGCCGAAGATTATTATCAAGGAGCAGCAATTCCTAGGGATACACTCGGATATCCAGTTGGTTTTGGAAGAAATAGCCAAGATGTATTACTGCCATCGTTTCTTGCTGCATATAAAGGAAGTAATGCTTCAAAAGAGAAGACAGGAATTTTTAGGGATATCCCACTTCCTAACTGGGACATTAAATACACAGGCTTGATGAATATTGCTTGGTTTAAGAAAAACTTCAAGCGTTTTTCACTTGCCCACGGATATAGGGCTAGCTATACAGTTAACCAGTTTCAGTCTAATTTAGATTACGATCCAAATAATCCCGAAGCACCAGATCAGTCAGGTAACTTTAAAGTCCAGACTTTACTTACCAATGTAAACTTGACGGAACAATTTTCACCATTATTACGCCTGGATTTTGAAATGAATAATTCAGTGCAAATTCTAGCCGAAATGCGAAAAGATCGCGCCCTTTCTATGAGTTTTGCCAACAACCTACTTACTGAAATAAAAGGAAATGAATACATTGTTGGTCTTGGATATAGAGTTAAGGATCTTCGTATTTCCACTAATTTTGGCGGAAAGAAATCAGTCATAACCAGTGATCTTAACTTTAAGGTAGACCTTTCAAGAAGAGATAACATAACAATTATTAGGTATTTGGATATTCAAAACAACCAAACCACGGCTGGACAGACCATCTATGGCGCACAGTTGTCCATTGATTATGCTTTGAGCAAAAACTTAACGGCATTATTCTATTATGACCACACATTCTCTAAGTATGCCATCTCCACGGCATTCCCGCAAACAACAATCAGAAGTGGATTTACGCTTCGCTATAACTTTGGAAACTAAGAACTCTTTATACTATTTATTATGAACGTACCATCAAATTTAAAATATACAAAAGACCACGAATGGGTTAAGATTGACGGAGATATCGCAACCATTGGAATAACACAATTTGCACAAGGTGAACTTGGAGACATCGTGTATGTTGAAGTAGAAACTGTAGGCGATACCATGGGGAAAGATGAAGTGTTTGGAACAGTTGAGGCTGTAAAAACGGTTTCAGATCTTTTTTTGCCGCTTTCAGGAGAAATCACAGAATTCAACGAAAGCCTTGAATCTGAACCAGAAAAAGTCAACACTGATGCCTATGGTGAAGGTTGGATGATAAAGTTGAAAATTTCAAACCCAGATGAAATAGCAGAACTATTGGATGATACTGAATATAAAGCACATATTGGCGGATAAGCCACTTTTGCTAATTGCAATACTTTACAGTTGCTTAATTTCATTTCTGTTTTTTATTCCTAGCCAAGATTTGCCGAAAGTCCAAATCTCAGCATTAGATAAAATAGTTCATAGCTTGATTTATTTTATATTGATAAATCTTTGGTTGTTGTATTTGTATACCAAAAACAACTTTCAATTTAAGAATAAATGGGTCTTGATATTGATGCTTTCAGTGCTGCTTTATGGCATAATAATTGAGATATTACAAGGACTGTTAACTATTTCACGAAGTGCAGATATTTTTGATGTAGCCGCAAACTTAATAGGTTCATTGATTGGGATCTATTTTTTCAAAAGCATAAAAAATAAATTAAAAGCTTAAAATTTCAATTAAGTTTTAAATTGAATGATAATTTCTATATTTTAGCAACAAGTTAAACCCACTATTATGGAACCCAAAAAAAATCCTAAAGCAGACGTTAGTCGTAGGAGCATGCTTTTTTTCCAACTTGGAATGGTTGTAATGCTTTTTCTAGCTTGGCAAGCAATTGAATGGAAATCTTATGATAAATCCGATAATGATTTCGGAAAACTTGATGTAGGTGAAGATCTTGAAGAAGAAATTCCAATAACACAGCAATTGACACCACCGCCTCCACCTCCACCGCCACCACCGGCACCAGAGGTTATTGAGGTTATGGAAGATGAAGTAGAAGAGGAAGAAACTGTAATAAAGTCTACTGAAGCAAAGCAAGATGAAAAAATTGTTGAGGTTAAGGAGATTAGAGAAGAAGTAGTTGAGGAAGAAATTGCCGACGTTCCTTTCGCAGTAATTGAAAATGTGCCTATTTATCCAGGCTGCGAGAACGAAAAAGGAAATGATGCAAAAAAGAAATGCATGTCCTCAAAAATTAGTGAGTTTATCAATAAAAAATTTAATACTGATTTAGCCTCAGATCTTGGTTTAGATGGTAGGCAGCGTATTGCCGTTCAGTTTAAAATTGATAAAAATGGAAGGGTAATAGATGTTCGCGCTCGTGCTCCACACCCAAGACTGGAAAAGGAAGCTGTTAGCGTTGTACAATCGTTGCCGAACATGACTCCAGGGAAACAACGTGGAAAACCAGTTGGAGTACTTTATTCACTTCCAATTGTTTTCGATATTCAATAAATAGTTATAGAAAATTTTTTAAAACCCTGTATTTGCACCAGCAAATACAGGGTTTTTTCGTTTTGGCACAACAGTTGTATTTCATATAAGTGTAACCCTTTAAATTTTTACATTATGAAAGCAACAGCAAAAAATAACCGAAACAAAAGAGCCGAAAAAAAGCAAATCAACATCAATTGGAATTCACGTTTGTTTTTCCAAATAGGTGTCATTGCCAGTTTGTTGATTGTTTTCTTCGTAATGCAAACTAATTTTGAATTGAATGTCGCTGAATTTAAACAGCCAACTTCTGACGGTATTGAAGAACCACCTATGATACACTATGTAATAGATGTGGATAGACCTAAACCCGCAGAACCAATTAAAAAGGTAATCGAGAAACGGGTGCCAACCCCAAAAATAGTTACAAGCAACACTTTTGTAGTGAAGCCCAATACAACTACTGATGTTGAAACCCCAATTGCAGCCACAGACGCGCCAGTGATTGAAGCACCAGAGCCTGTTAATACTGCGGAAGCTCCTGAGGATACTAAACCAAAGAATATCCTAAATGTAGAATTTGTGCCAGTTTTCCCCGGTTGCGAATCTTTGGGAACAAACTCCGAAAAGGTGGAATGTATGTCATCTAAAATAAATTCGTTTATCAATAAAAATTTTAGAAAGGAAGTTTTAGAGGATCTGAATGCAAACGAAACATACAAGATTTATGTTAATTTCAAAATAGATTCAAATGGATATGTAACTGAGGTGAAGGCAAACTCACATAGCGAAAACTTAAAGAAAGAAGCACAGCGTGTCATTAATGATTTGCCGACTATGAAGCCAGGTAAACAAGGGAATAAAAATGTGGATGTGCTTTATACAGTACCTATCACTTTTAAGATTCAATAGTATATTTTTATAAAAAAAGGAAGGCTCCCAATAAAATGGGAGCCTTTTTTGAATTTGCTCATTACAAAAAAACTGTATCTTTCGCCATTAAACAGTCAAACCACGATGAAGCAGTTTATATTTCTTTTATTTTTTTGTTTTTCAGTAGTTTCTTTTGCTCAGGTTACTTCGGCCCAATATGAAAAATATCCAGTTTTTGAGGAATGTGCTAATACAGAAGTTGATGCTTTAGAAAGCTGTTTTAATTTTACGCTGCAACAGTTTATTTATAAAAATTTTAAAGTTCCCGAAAAAGTCTTTTCAGAAAATTATAAAGGGAACGTCAATGTTTTGTTTGAAGTCACTAAAGAAGGTAAATTTAAAGTATTATATGTTGATGGAATTTATGATGAATTAAAAGAAGAAGCCCGACGTGTTTTTGAATCACTTCCTGAAGTAGAACCCGCTACCTATAATGGATCTCCTGCTTATGTGCAATTTACTTTGCCTATTGCCATTCCGTTAGTGGCTCCTGGAGAAAGCATCATTCAGAAAGAAAAAATTTCAACGAAAAACGAAAGGGAAGCACTGGTTAATGAATATGATGAAGTTGAAAATCTTCCCTATAATAACGAAGAGTATAAAAGCAATATAAACATTCCACTATCACATCATAATTACAGTCTGTTTGATCCAGCTTTAAACCGAGTGGGCTTGAACAACCACACCGCTCAAAAGCCCTATGTTTATAGCGAAGTAAACAAATACTACGATTTTGAAGCTGCCAACAAAGAAATTTTAAAAAGCAAGACTTCGTGGTTTGGCCGAAAACTTTGGAACGAACACCTTGTTACCATTAAAGGAAAAGACTATTGGTTAACACTGGATGTTGGTGTTGATCTACAGGCTGGAAAAGATTTTGACGCAGATATAGACACCTATAATAACACCCGATTGGTCTATACACAAGGGGGAATTGGTAAACAGATCGGTTTTTTTGGTGTTATCTATGAAAGCCAAGGTCGCTTTGCTGATTATTTTAACAGATATGCCGAGTCTATTCGTCCAGACGGTGGAAACCCAGCGATCATTCCGGGGCGTGGTATAGCAAAACAGTTCAAATCGGACTCTTATGACTATCCTATCGCAACAGGGCATATTTCTTATACACCTTCAAAATATTTCAACATTCAGTTGGGCCATGGCAAAACATTTCTTGGCGATGGGTATCGTTCCTTGCTTACGAGTGATAATGCCAGTCCATACCCATTCTTCAAAATAAATACTACTTTTTGGAAGCTTAAATACACCAACACATGGATGTCGTTGCGAGACGTTAGGCCCGAAGTTACTGAAGATGGATCTTTCCGAACAAAATATATGGCTAACCATTATTTGAGTTATAACATAACGAAACGTCTGAACATTGGTCTTTTTGAATCTGTACTATGGCAGAATGACAACAACCGTGGTTTTGACGTCAACTATCTTAACCCAATAATTTTTTACCGTGCCATAGAGTTTTCAACAGGATCTAGAGGAGGCAACGCTTTGATTGGTATCAGTGCCAAATACAAAGTGAACGACCGTATAAATGCTTACGGCCAATTTATAATCGATGAATTTTCTACGAGTGATGTTTTTGGCGGAAAGGGAAGTTATAAAAACAAAACGGGCTATCAACTTGGGTTAAAATATTACGATGCTTTTGGTTTAAAAAATCTTTATTTACAAACCGAGTACAACAGGGTGCGGCCTTATACCTATTCGCATAACACCGTGGTGCTTAATTATGGGCACAACAACCAATCCATGGCACATACCCTTGGCGCTAATTTTTCTGAATTTATAACCATTGCGCGCTACCAAAGAGGAAGGATTTATGGTGATGCCAAGTTCATAATTGCAAAACGTGGGTTTGAATTCAATACGCCAGAAGATTCATTTTTTTATGGAGGAAATATTTACGGAAATGAAGATGACCGTATTTCAGATGATGGCAACGAATTGGCCCAGGGAAACACAACCAATTTTTTCCACGCTGAATTGCAAGCGGGGTATATTATTAACCCAGCGACCAACTTAAAGATATACGGAAGCTTAATTTTCAGAGATTTTGACCCAGAGGTTGATACAGAAACCGTTTTTAAAAATCAAACCACTTGGGTAAATTTTGGAATACGCACAGATTTGTTTAATTGGTATTATGATTTTTGATAAACCCTTACCGCAAAACTATCACCTAGAATTTAAGAGAAATTTTTAATAGTTAATTTTTCTCTTTTTGTTCTTGTTCATTCATCATTTTTTCAACCTTTTCGCGTGCTTGTTTATTTTTTTCGGCATTGTCTTCAATAGATTTTCGTTCTAAGGCAACACTTTTGTAAATCATTCTTAAAAAAGCTTCGGTACTGATAAAGCCAGTGCCATAACCATCGGCATCATATTCCTTTGTTGGGTCGGTCATCTTTGCCACCTCGTCTTCTGTCTTTTTGTTTATGTAATTCGCATATACTCTTTTGTAAACAATAGATAGCATATCAATAGTTTTTATGAGATCATTATAGGTGCCCACATTTCCATGTCCGGGTATAATTTGAGTGTCCTCATTTATGATTAACCTTGCTTTTTCCAGTCCATTAATATAGCCTGTTAAGCTTCCTCCATTTTCGATATCGATGAACGGATATTTTCCATTAAAGAAAACATCGCCAGTATGTAAAACGTTGCTATCAGTAAAATATACCATTGCATCACCGTCGGTATGTGCATTGTGAACGTGGAAAACATATATTTTTTCCCCGTTAAAGTGGAAGGTAAGATCTTCCGAAAAGGTGACTAATGGAAGCGCTTCTTGAGGTATTTTTTTAGCTTCTCTCCGAATCATTCCCTGCAGTCTGTTACGCACATTTTCTTGTGAAAAGATTACGGTTCCAGCTTGTGCCATTGCTGCATTACCACCCGTGTGATCTCCATGGAAATGTGTGTTAACCAAAAACCGAACAGGCTTATCACTCACTTTTTTGATTTCTTTCTGAATATGTTCAATATCCTCTGCAAATTGATCGTCTATCATAAAAACACCATCGTTTCCAAAACTGAGCCCAATATTACCACCATTGCCCTGCAGCATATAGATTTTGTTGTTGACCCTTACGAGTTTAGTGTTTGTTTTTTCTCCATTATCGCTTTGTGCAAACGCTGTTAAAACAAAAAAGAGGAAGACGGTATTTAAGATTATTTTGGAGAACATTTTTTTTAGTTTTAAAATTGGTTGAAAATACTAAAAATGCTGAAATAATACATAACATTGTCAAGAATATATTGCGGAAAAATTACAGGAAGCGTATCTTTGCCCCGCCTAAAAAAAAGAGCTTGTCCGTTACTCAATCACAAACATTTACCCAATCCGTTGTTAGGAATTTTATCGAAATCACAAAATTTCGACTTTCCGTTAGCGTAGTGTTCTCATCCGTGGCGGGTTATTTGTTGGGTGCAGATTCCATTGATTTCTATATACTTTTCTTATTGTGCGTTGGGGGCTACTGTATGGTGGGCGCTTCCAATGTTTATAACCAGATTATAGAGCGCGACCTTGATGCGCTAATGGAACGCACTAAAAACAGGCCGCTTCCCGCTGGGCAAATGACGGTTCAATCTGCTTTTATTCTTGCAGCCATTTTAACTGTCGTTGGTATAGTGGTTCTTTACGCCATCAACCCAATAACGGCAATGTTTGGAGCAATTTCCATTTTTATGTATGTTAGTCTTTATACCCCTTTAAAAACCAGAACGCCACTTTCGGTTTTTGTAGGTGCTTTTCCTGGAGCTATTCCTTTTATGTTGGGCTGGGTTGCTGCTACGGGCAAATTTGGTATTGAACCAGGAACCTTATTTATGATTCAGTTTTTTTGGCAATTTCCACATTTTTGGGCCATCGGCTGGTTTCTTTTTGAGGATTATAAAAAAGGTGGATTTTTTATGCTCCCCAATGGAAAGCGCGATAAAGGCACTGCGATTCAAGTGATTTTATACACAATTTGGACCGTGCTCGTGTCGCTTATTCCAGTATTGGGAATTACGGGAAAACTATTTTTAACGCCAATTTCAGGAATTTTGATTGGCCTTTTGGGAATTGGACTTATCTATTACGCCATTCGTCTTTATAAAGAAAAAACATCAAAAGCCGCCAAACAGCTTATGCTTGCAAGTGTAAGCTATATTACATTGTTACAAATAATTTATGTAGCTGATAAATTTTTAAGATAATAGGCGCTGAATAGCATATTATTCAAAATTCATAATTAACGCATTAACAAATCATAAAATGGATTTAACCGAAGGAACTGAAGAGACCAAAAGGAATAGAGCAAAAAAAAACATACTCTGGTTTGGCATTATTAGCTTAACAATGAGTTTTGCTGGTCTTACCAGTGCTTATGTGGTAAGCAAGGAAAGACCAGACTGGATTTCAAGTTTTGAAACTCCACAAGCTTTTTATATAAGCCTTGCATTGATAATTGCGAGTAGTTTTACTATTTTTTTTGCGCTTAGAACAATTAAAAAGCAACAAAACGGACTCGGAATGTTTCTTTTGGTCGCAACCTTTTTATTAGGTATCCTGTTTGTTGTTTTTCAGTTTGTCGGATTTTCAGAAATTATAGAAAGTGGATATAATTTTACAGGACCTACAAGTAATATTACTACTTCTTTTATTTATTTGGTGGTTTTACTGCACGTGGCACACGTTATTGGAGGGTTAGTAGCGCTTTTGACTGTAATTTATAATCATTATAAACTAAAATATGAAAACGGTAAAACCCTTGGTGTTGAACTAGCTGCAACTTTTTGGCATTTCGTGGATGTAGTGTGGATTTACCTGTTTTTATTTTTATATTTCGTTAAATAAAAATTAAACGTATTTTTGAACCTTATTTAAAACCAAATTATTTTTATGGAAGCTACTGTTGTTAAAACAGGTACCGAAGGAAAAACCTGGGGCGGCGGAAACGATCCGCTTAAAGCAAGTTATGGCAAGATGATGATGTGGTTTTTCATCCTTTCTGATGCCTTGACTTTTTCAGGATTTCTTGCCGCATACGGATTTTCAAGATTCAAATTTGTAGATGCTTGGCCCATTCCGGATGAAGTATTTACTCACTTTCCATTCCTACATGGTGTAGATGCCCCAATGTATTATGTGGCGTTTATGACCTTTGTTTTGATTTTTTCATCGGTAACTATGGTTTTGGCTGTAGATGCAGGTCATAAAATGAAACAAAACAAAGTCATCATGTATTTATTCCTTACCATAATAGGGGGTCTTATTTTCTTGGGTTCACAAGCTTGGGAGTGGGCAACTTTTATTAAAGGAGATTATGGTGCAATAGAAACCAAAGGTGGTCAAATCGTTCAGTTTTTGGATAAAGAAGGTGAGCGCGTAGCGCTACGTGATTTTGCTGTCGTAGCTGCTGGTGAACGGACAGAGCAAACAAAGGAAAAGGGCATTTGGTACAAGGAGGAAGCTGAGTATTACCCAAGTGTTAGTTTTGAACAAGTAAAAGCAGGATTCCTGGCCAATGATAATCTTTTGGTAAGGATTCAACATAAAGATGAACACGGACACCACATTGTGCTAAACCGTGAGGAATCCATTGCAAAAGTTGTGAATGACGGTGCTTTGGTTGTGGAAGGTGCAAATCTTCGCCACAATGAATACGGCCACCCACTTTTTGCAGACTTTTTCTTCTTTATTACTGGATTTCACGGGTTTCACGTTGCTACTGGGGTTTTGATAAACTGTATTATATTTTTCAATGTAATTTTGGGCACCTACGAACGCCGCGGCCATTATGAAATGGTTGAAAAAGTAGGGCTGTACTGGCACTTTGTAGATTTGGTATGGGTATTTGTATTTACATTCTTTTATCTTGTATAAAATTTTTATAGTAGAAAAATGGCACACGAACATAAATTAGAAATATTTAGAGGAGCTTTAAAGTTCAAATCAAACGTAAGTAAGATTTGGGGAGTATTTATTGTACTTTCCATAGTTACAGTGGTAGAGGTTGCATTGGGTATTATTCGTCCGGCCTTTTTGGTGGAACACCACTTTTTGGCGCTAAAGCTTCTAAACTGGATATTTATCATCCTTACACTATTTAAAGCATATTATATTACTTGGGACTTTATGCACATGCGCGACGAAACCGCAGGATTGCGTAGATCGATAATCTGGACTTCCATTTTCTTGATAATATATTTGGTTACTTTAATATTGATTGAAGGAGATTATATTTTTGAAGTGTATAAAAATGGATATATAAAATTTGATTTTTAAACCTATCCTTTACATATATTAAAAGCCCTCTCTTTAAGAGGGCTTTTTTTATGGAGTGAAATTTTAAAATTAACACCCAAAATATTGCCCAACCCCCTTTTACCCTGTATTTTTGCAAACCTACCTGCCGTATTTTTGGCTGGAGCAAAAAAATTGCAAAAAATGAAGAAGTATATTGTTCTCAGCATTTTGTTTATACTGCCCATAACGGCATACATATTTTTTGCAATGAGCACCAATTACTTTCAGCCGTTGCCGGTCTTAACACCTTCGGTTGCCGAGTTGGATGGTTTTAAAGATCTTGATGGAAACCCCGTCCAATTACAAAATCGCATTACGGTTTTAGGGTTTTTTGGAAATAATTTGGAGGATCATAGAGCCTATGCCTATAACCTTGCACAAAAAATATATAGCAAGAATCACGAGTTTAAAGAGTTTCAATTTGTAATTTTATTGCCCGAAGGCACCCAAGAACAGGCTAAAAATATTGAAGAAAAACTGAAACAAATAGCACCCACGGATGCATGGTTTTTTGCTTTTGGACCTAATGAAGATATCAGTAGGGTTTTTCAGTCGCTTAACTCCAACCTGGCTTTAGATTCCAATTTATCCACTCCGTATGTTTTCATAATAGATAAAGAGCGAAGCCTTCGCGGCAGAAAAGATGATGAGGATGCAGGAGTGATGTATGGTTTTGATTCTAGTAAGATTGCCGAGATTAACAACAAAATGAGTGATGATGTGAAAGTGCTTTTGGCAGAGTACAGACGCGCGCTGAAAAAATATAAATCTAACCGCGAGATATAGAAAAAGTGGAAAGAATAAAGAATAAAGAATAAAGAATAAAGATTTTTTTTTAAAACAGACAACACTCGTCCACCGAAGCTTTTAGCGAAGGTGGAGACTACAGACAACAGACAACAAAAATTTTCTCCGTGAAAAAAAATTATTCATACATAGGTATTTCTTTTATTATATTGATTTTTGGTATTTGGGCGGTACCGAAAATTGTGGACAACCTTTCAAAATCCGATCTTGAAACTATTGGTCCTGTGCCAGCTTTCAGTTTTATAGACCAAAATGGAAAAAATATCACCAATAAAGACTACGAGGGCAAAGTGTATGTAGTTGAATTCTTCTTCACTACTTGCCCCAGCATTTGCCCCATTATGACCGAAAACATGATCAAAATTCAAGATGAGTTTTTGGGAAATCCCAAAGTAGGCATGGCTTCATTTTCTATTGATCCCGAGTATGACACCCCTGAAGTTTTAAAGGAATACGCCAAAACAAGAGGAATAAATAAATTACAATGGCATCTTTTAACAGGTGAAAAAGAAAAGATATTTAAACTAGCCAATGAAGGTTTCAATCTTTATGTGGGAGAAGTGGCAGAAGCAGAAGGCGGATTTGAACACTCTGGCTTTTTTGCATTGATAGATCAAAACGGGAACATCCGTTCCCGGATGGATGATAATGGAAACCCGATGATTTATTACGACGGTTTGGATGATAAACAAATCCAAATCCTAATTGAAGACATCAAAAACCTCTTGTAGCAAATGCAAATTTCAAAAGAAAACTCAAAAAAATATAACATTTGGATTTGGATTCTCTCCATTGCTATCCCTATAGCGGTTGCCGCCCTTTTTTCGGTTAAAATACCGGGAGTGGAACGTTTGGGCTTTCTGCCTCCCATTTATGCAACTATTAACGCTTTAACTGCAATTCTTTTGGTAATTGCAGTATATCAAATTAGAAAAGGAAACAGAAAACTGCACGAACGCTTAATGAAAACCGCAATCGGCTGTTCAGTGTTGTTTTTACTACTTTATATTGCTTACCATATAACTTCTGATTCAACAGTATATGGCGGCGAAGGAATGTTGAAATATGTATATTATTTTATTCTAATAACGCATATTTTGCTGTCAATCATCGTTATACCTTTTGTACTGATAACCTATGTGCGCGCCATTTCGGGACAGTTTTACAAACACCGAAAAATTGCTCGGATTACTTATCCGCTTTGGTTATATGTAGCAGTTACCGGAGTAATTGTTTATTTTATGATTTCGCCGTATTATTAGAAACAAGAAAAATGAAACTCAAGCTTCTTTTTACAATACTACTTCTTTTCGTGTTTGTGCTTCCCGCTGAAGCCCAATGTGCCATGTGCCGTGCGGTTTTGGAAAGTGAAGAAGGAGGACAAGCGGCAAAAGGTATTAACAACGGAATTGTTTATCTTATGATTTTTCCGTACTTGCTTATTGGTGGCGTTGGCTACGCTATCTACAGAAGCCGAAAAAAAGCCCGTTCTGAGGAAAACTCCTAATTTTTTCAATCTTACTGTAACATACGGCGTTTTTTAGAGTCTTATTAAAAACCGAAAACCATTCTTTTCAAGTCTTAACAAGAATTTCACATATAGGAGGGAATTTCCCCTTTATTTTGTATTCCAACAATTTTCAGGATGATAGAGATCAAAAACCTTCATAAATCGTATCAAATGGGCAAAAATTCGCTCCATGTTTTAAAAGGTATTAACTTTTCAGTTTCCGAAGGAGAAATGGTTTCCATTATGGGTTCTTCCGGTTCGGGAAAATCCACTTTACTGAACATTCTCGGAATTCTTGACGAAGCAGATGAAGGCACTTACACACTTGACGGTACATTGATTAAAAATTTAAATGAAAAAGTTGCTGCACGCTACCGCAATAAATTCCTTGGTTTCATCTTTCAATCTTTCAATCTTATCAACTACAAATCTGCTCTGGATAATGTGGCTATGCCTCTTTATTATCAAGGCGTAAAACGAAACATCCGCACCGAAAAAGCGATGCACTATCTTGAAAAAGTAGGCTTGGCGGATTGGGCTTCCCATCTTCCCAACGAACTTTCTGGAGGTCAGAAACAACGTGTGGCTATTGCACGTGCCTTGGCCAGCGATCCTAAAGTATTGCTTGCTGATGAACCCACGGGTGCGCTCGATTCCAAAACTTCTTATGAAGTTATGGAACTCATTCAAGGGATTAATGATGAAGGAAAAACCATCTTGATCGTTACCCACGAAGACGATATTGCACACATGACCAAGCGTATTGTCAATCTTAAGGATGGAATCATTATTGACGATTCCAAAGTTAACCAAGTGCGTGCTAAAGCCGAAGCTTATGTTTAATATTGAACGTTGGCAGGAAATTTTTGAAGCAATTCGTAAAAACAAACTGCGAACCTTTTTAACGGGTCTCTCAGTAGCTTCGGGAATTTTCATTTTGGTCATTTTGCTCGCCATTGGTCAGGGAATGTCAAACGGGGTTGAAAAGGAATTTGAAAGAGATGCCACCAACCGTATTAGTGTTTGGACGAACGTAACTTCAGTGGAATACAAAGGCCTAAATCCAGGACGGTTTATTGAAATGGATAACCGTGATTATGAAATGGCGGTCAACAAAAACAGCGATAAACTAGAGCTCAAATCTGGCGTTTACAGCAGGTGGGGGCAATTGACAACCTACAAAAAAGAAAACGGAAGTTATAGGGTAGAAGGTGTTCGGCCAGATTACCAATTTTTGGAAAATGAAACTTTGGTAGCCGGAAGATTTATAAACCAAAGTGATTTAAAGACGAATGAAAAAGTTGCCATTATAGGCAATCAAGTATATTTAGATCTTTTCAAAGATAAAAATGCACTCGGTGAATATATTGACATTGCAGCTATAAAATTTAAAGTTGTAGGTATTTATAGCGACCCCGGCGGCGAGCGCGAGGAAACGAGAGTTTTCATTCCGTTGACCACAGCGCAACGGGTTTATAATGCAGGTGATAAACTCAGGTCATTGGCCTTTACACTCGAAAAACAGGATAACTATGAAGATGCCTTGGCCGCCTCTGAAGCTTTTTCAGCAGAATTGGAGGCAGATTTAAAAACAAAGCACTCCATTGCACCTACAGATGAAAGAGCTGTAAACGTTAACAATACATTGGAAAATACCAAAAAGTTTTACGACCTTAATAATATGATCCGTTGGTTTTTTTGGGGTGTGGGAATTTGTACTATCATCGCAGGTGTGGTTGGCGTAAGCAACATTATGCTCATCATCGTTAAAGAACGCACCAAGGAAATAGGAATTCGCAAAGCCATTGGCGCTCAGCCGTGGTCCATTATTGGAATGATACTGCACGAATCTATTTTTGTTACCGCAATCGCAGGGTTCGTTGGGCTTATTTTTAGCTTATTTTTATTGCAGCTTGTGGGTCCCTTTATAGAAACTGATTACATCCGTAATCCTTCCGTAGATTTTTCGGTAGCAATCACAACCGTAATCATTCTAGTTGTTGCAGGAGCCATCGCTGGATTTTTCCCGGCATACCGAGCCGCAAATATTAAACCCATAGATGCCCTACGTGATGAGTAAACTATTCAGCAGAGACAGTTGGGCGGAAATTCTTGAAGCCTTAAGTAGCAACTGGTTTAGAACCGTTTTGACTGCTTTTGGCGTGCTTTGGGGCATTTTTATTCTAGTAATTCTTTTAGCTGCTGGCAACGGTTTAGAAAATGGCATAAAGCAAGGTTTCAGCGGTATGGCCACCAATTCAATGTTTATGTGGTCCCAAACCGCCTCACAGCCTTATAAAGGTTTGCCAAAAGGACGCCGCTACAATTTTAAGACCGATGATGTTCCCGCCATAAAGCAAAATGTACAGGGCCTTCGCTTTGTTTCCCCAAGAAATCAATTGGGTGGTTTTCGCGGAAGTAATAACGTGGTTCGAGGTCTTCAAACAGGTGCCTTCAACGTTTATGGCGATTATCCCGAAATAATCCAACAGCAACCGATGGACATTACTTCCGGAAGGTTTATAAATTATTCAGACATTAATGAAAAACGCAAGGTTGCAATTATAGGCAGTGGCGTTCAGAGTGCTTTATATGAGCCAAGAGAAGAAGTAATTGGTTCCTATATTAAAATAAACGGCGTTAATTTTATGGTCATTGGTACCTATAAAAAGAAAGGAAATAACGGCGACCCTGAAGAAATGCAAAAAGAGATTTACGTGCCCTTTACGGCATTTTCACAGGCGTTCAATATGGGTGATGTTGTTGGCTGGATGGCAATCACCGCACAAGATGATTATTCAATTACCGAGTTAAAATCACAAATATTTGATGTTATAAAAACGCGCCATACCATTAACCCAAATGATGATCGTGCAGTGGGCAATTTTGATCTTTATCAGGAATACAGCAAAATAAATGGTTTGTTCACTGCGCTAAACTTTGTGGCCTATTTCGTTGGAATTCTTGTATTGCTTTCAGGAATTATTGGCATTAGCAATATTATGTTGATTGTGGTTAAAGAACGTACAAAAGAAATAGGTATACGGCGGGCACTTGGTGCAACACCTTGGAGTATCCGCGCACAGATATTATTGGAGTCCATATTTTTGACCATCGTTTCTGGAATGGCTGGAATTGTTTTAGCATCAACTGTACTTTGGTTGGTAAACTATCAGCTTAGCACGATGGACACCAGCGAGATGATGTTTATAAACCCATCGGTGAATATAGGCGTTGTCTTTATTGCATTAACTATTTTGATAGTTTCCGGACTTTTGGCAGGATTGATTCCTGCTCAAAACGCCATAAAAGTGAGACCAGTGGAAGCATTAAGAACTGAATAAAGCAATAGATGGAATTGATAACAGATACAAATGTTAACGAGGTTTTTAAAAGCTACCCTAAAACTGTGAAAAACCAAATGCTTCACCTTAGGGAATTGGTTTTAAAAACGGCTTCTAAAATCGATAGTGTTGAGAAATTGGAAGAAACCCTTAAATGGGGTGAGCCAAGTTATGTAACAAAATACGGAAGCACGATACGTATGGATTGGAAAGAAAAAAATCCAGACCAATTCGCCATGTATTTTAAATGCACATCCAAATTGGTGCCGACGTTTAAAGCAGTTTATAAGGACAAATTCAACTTTGAAAAAGACCGCGCAATCGTTTTCAATTTAAATGAAAAAATACCCGAAACTGAATTAAAACATTGCATCACAATGGCGCTAACATATCATAAAATAAAAAACTTACCACTTTTGGGAGCTTAAGATTTAAAAATAAAAATCATCAATTAGAGAATAATTTCAACAATCAAAAAAAATGAAAAAAACAAAAACCATAATCATCCTAGTTACAATAGCAGTATTGTTTTTGGTTTCTATGTACTGGCTATATTCCAAAAATATTGAAGACCCAGTGGTTTATGAAACAGAAAAGCCTATGATGGGTTCCGTCGTTAAAAAAACAGTTGCTACGGGAAGTATTGTTCCAAAGGAAGAAGTACTTATTAAGCCAAACATTTCAGGGATTATTGATGAAATTTTCGTGGAAGCTGGTGAAGTAGTTAAAGCAGGTGATTTGATCGCAAAAGTGAAGGTAGTTCCAAACGTTTCTTCATTGAATAGTGCCAAAAGCAATATCAACAGCGTTCGGACACAAGTGGAAACTGCCCGACTTGCTTTCGAAAACCAAAAAAATATCTACAACCGTCAGAAAGAACTTTTTGAAAAAGGGGTGATTTCTGCAAACGAGTTTGATACCGCACAATTATCATACGACCAGGCCCAGCAAAGACTTAAACAAGAACAAGTGGGGCTCGTTGCGGCAAATCAAAATTACGACATTGTAAAAACTGGAACAACCAGCGGTATGGGTTCTTCGGCAAATACCGAAATCCGCGCTACGGTTTCAGGAATGGTGCTGGATGTTCCCGTTAAAACCGGAAACCAAGTGATTGAATCAAACAATTTCAATGATGGTACCACAATCGCAACTTTGGCAGATGTTGACAAAATGATTTTTGAAGGGAAAGTGGACGAAAGTGAAGTTGGAAAAATAAAAGAAGGCCTTCCTCTGGAAATTACAGTTGGAGCCATTACCGACAAAACTTTTGATGCCGAACTAGACTATATTGCTCCAAAAGGAGTGGATGAAAATGGCGCCATACAGTTTGAGATAAAAGGAACGATGAAAAACTTGGATACAACTACTACATTCATACGTGCAGGTTTGAGTGCGAATGCTTCCATTATTCTAGCTAAAGCAGAAAATGTATTAACAATTAAAGAAGCCTTGGTTCAATTCGATCCAAAAACGGAAAAACCTTTCGTAGAAGTAATGATTGGCGACCAAAAGTTTGAAAGAAGGGATGTAGAATTGGGCGTGAGTGATGGAATAGATGTAGAGGTAAAAAGCGGCGTTTCCAAAGATGACAATATAAAAGTTTGGAACCAACTGAAGCCAGCACAAACAATGAGTGGCAGATAATGAACACTCTTTGAGTTTTGTGTCCACTATGTGTTTGAAAAGCACAGAAAAATGATTAAAATAATTATAATTTGATAAATTTTGTAACGCATTTGCAATACAAAAGACTTATCCAGCAATAGAAAAACTTATGAAGAAGATAGCAATCCCTTTCTTTTTTTTGATACTTAACATATCACTCTTTGCCCAAACGAAACAATGGACTTTGCATGAATGTGTGAACCATGCACTTGAAAATAACATTTCGGTAAAGCAAAGCGAGCTTGAATTGGAAGCCTCCGAAGTTGATAAATTGGAGGCAATTGGCAACTTTTTGCCATCACTTAATGCAAATATGAGTGGTTCAAAAAACACGGGTTTAAGTTTAAATCCAACCAATAACCAATTGGAAAACACCACATTTGGATCAGCTTCCGGTGCAGTAAACGTGGGCTTAAACTTATTTGATGGTCTTCGTAATATACGCCAATTGCAACGTTCCAAACTTTCACAACTTGCCTCACAATACCGGTTGGATAAAATGAAAGATGATATTGCACTGATGGTTGCAAATTCATACTTGCAGGTTTTACTGAACAAAGCAAACTTGAAAGTAGCAAAATCACAGAACATCGTTACTCTTGAACAGTTAGACAGAACTAATAATCTTGTGGATGCCGGCGTGCTTCCGCGGGGTGATCTTTTGGAAATTAAAGCTACGGACGCCAATGAGAAGCAAAGAATTGCTGTGGCTGAAAACACAGTGAAAATTTCATTGATTAGTCTCGCCCAACTATTATTGATAAAGGATTATACCAATTTTGATATTGCTGACGAAGACTACAAAATAGTAGATGGCGGTATTGCAGATAAAGATGTAACTGAAATAATAGAAAGCGCTAAGGAAACACGTGCTGAAGTTAAGATTGCCAATAAAAATGTAGAACTAGCCCAAAAAGACCTACAGATCTCAAGAGGAGCGTATTATCCAACCATTTCAGGATTCTTTGGATATAACACCCGATATGCAGATAATGACCCCCTTCAGACTCCTTTTATAGAACAACTATATCTTAATGATGGGATTGGTTATGGCCTACAACTAAATGTGCCAATTTTCAATGGTTTTGCCGTTAAAAGCAACGTAAAACGTAGTAAAATCAATTTAAAAAATACTGAATACCAATTAGAACAAGCTGAGCTTGATTTAGAATCTAATGTTTATCAGGCTTATGTAGATGCAAATGGTGCTTTGAAAGCTTTTGAAGCGGCAACCGTTGCTCTTGAATCACAAGAACTAGCCTATCAATATGCAAAAGACCGTTACGATGTAGGCCTTACAAATGCTTTCGATTTCAGCCAATCAAAATTGCGCTTCGATAATGCAAAAGTTGAGGAGAACAGAGCTAAATTTGAATATATTTTTAAATTGAAAGTTTTGGAACTTTACTTTGGTGTTCCTCCAAGCGAATTAAAATTTTAAGTATGAAGAAAAAAACACTCATTTGGATTATTGTTGTCGTTGTATTGCTTATAATTTTGCTCATTGTTGGGAAGAAAGCAGGATGGTTCGGAAAATCGGGAGATTTCAGAGAGGTTGAAATAACCCAAATTGAAGCCATAGATATTATTGAAACCGTTGCAGCGACCGGAAAAATACAACCCGAAGTGGAAGTTGCACTATCTTCAGAAGTTTCTGGTGAGATAATAGAACTTCCCATTAAGGAAGGACAAACCGTTGAAAAAGGGGATCTTTTGGTGAAAATTAATCCTGACTTAATTCAAGCAGCCGTGAGCCAATCGCAAGCTGGACTACAAAATGTTCGAGCGCAATTGTCACAAGCCCAAGCAAGTGAAAAAAATGCACAACTAAACTATAATCGCAATAAAGCACTTTTTGAAAAAGGGGTAATTTCAAAATCGGATTGGGACAAGTCTGTTGCAGATTACGATATGGCGCAGGCGAATTCCAAAGCGGCATATTACAACGTTCAGAGCGCTGCTGCAAACGTGAAGCAATCTGTGGACAACCTTTCCCGAACCACAATTTATGCGCCTATGAGCGGGACAATTTCCAAGCTTTCTGTTGAATTGGGCGAAAGGGTAGTGGGTACGGCACAAATGGCAGGTACTGAAATCGTTCGCGTAGCCAACCTTCAGAAAATGGAAGTGGAAGTGGACGTAAACGAAAACGACATAGTAAAAGTTGCCGTTGGCGATTCCACAATTGTTGAGGTTGATGCCTATTTAAAACGAGAATTTAAAGGTATTGTAACGGCTATAGCAAATAGCGCAGAAAGCGCATTGACTGCAGATCAGGTTACCAATTTTAAGGTAAAAGTTAGTATTCTACCAGAGTCATACAAAGACTTAACCGAAGGAAAAATAGAAAGTTATTCGCCATTCCGTCCTGGAATGACCGCCACTGTTGATGTTATTACCAATAAAAAAAGTAACGTAATAGGGGTTCCTATTAGTGCCATCGTTATAAAAACGGATACCACAGATTCCAAGAAGCCTTATACAGGTGAAACCGCAAACACAACAAACACTGAAAAATTTGAGGCCGTTTACGTAAAGGAAGGTGAAGAAGCTAAATTGCGTATTGTTAAAACCGGAATCCAGGACGATTCAAACATTGAAATATTATCTGGATTGAAAGAAGGCGAAACAGTAATAACCGGTCCCTACAACACAGTAACCAAACTTTTGAAACAAGGCGACAAGGTTCAAGTCACCACTCAGGAAAAAAATTAAAAAAGTAATGGCTACTATTTTGTGTCTTGAAACTGCTACTACCAATTGTTCGGTGGCCATCGCGGTTGATGGTGATATAAAGGCAATTCGGGAAGAAAATAACCAAAAATTTTCACACGCAGAAAAACTTCATGTTTTTATTGATGAGGTTTTAAAAGAAGCTAAGCTGGATAAAAAGAATTTGGATGCTGTTGCGGTTAGTAAAGGCCCAGGCTCCTATACAGGCTTGCGTATTGGCGTTTCGGCTGCAAAAGGGCTGTGTTTTGCATTGGAAATTCCATTAATTTCTACATTTACTTTGGAAGTTTTGGCACAGCAAATTGAATGTGAAGACTGCTGTATAATTCCATTGCTTGACGCCCGAAGAATGGAAGTGTATTCTGCCGTTTTCAATTCAGAAAAAAAGCAGATTCGCGAAACAAAGGCCGAAATTTTAAACGAAAACTCTTTTATTGAATTTTTAAAAGAAGGAAAAACAATTTTTATAGGTGATGGGGCTGCAAAATTTGAAGCAATCTGCAATCACAATAATGCTATTTTTCAGAATGATTTATTTCCTTCTTCAGCAAATATGGCAATTTTGGCGGAAGCTAAATACAAAATAAGCGACATAGAAAATGTCGCTTATTTTGAACCTTATTATTTAAAGGAATTTATGCTTGGTTGATTTTTTTACTATAAAAGTGTATCAAAATAGGCAACCGCTTTTATAAGATCAGCTTCTTTATCTAAATCAAGATTGTTTTCACCTATATAGTTTTTTACTTCGTTTTTCTTTGAATCCATAACTTTTAATAATTTTGTTTTGCCTGTAGGTAATTCAAAGAAAATGCCATCTTTAACTAAATAATATTTAGTTATTTTATTAAAGGCGGGAGGCGTGTCTTGCTGATAAGAAGTTTTGGCTTTTGTAGGCTCTTGAAAAACAGTAGTTGTTTTTTTGTAAAGATCATAAGTTTTTCCGTCTGCCAAAATATTGAAATAACCTCCATTTTCGTTTGAGTCCTCATATGGAATGAGCACATAAATATCGTTGCCCATTTTCACATAGATGCTCGGATCTTTCATTAAGGCGCCATAATTTTTTTCTGAAGCGTGGCTTTTTATTTCAATCTCATCGGCATATGCATTATAACGCATTGGAATGTTACTTCTTAAGAGCTTGTCATCTTGAAAAATTTTTCCTTGAACAAAATTTGAATTTGCATAGGCTTCATCTTTTATAGCATCAAACTCAGCTTCAGTCAATCCAAAAGCCAAATTCTTTTGGTTTATATCAACAGTCCGTATAAAAATATCAAAATTACTGCTGCCTCCTCCAGAAGAACCTTCGGGATACGTTCCTTTTTGTGAAGTACCTATGGAAATTGTGAACAGAACTGCCGAGAAAAAAATAAACTTTTTCATAAAACGATTTTTTAGAGATAACCATAAAAATACTGATTTACAGTTAATATGCCAATACTATGTTATAATATAAACAGTTAAGAAAATATCTTCATAAAAAAAGCGACATCTCAATGTCGCTTTTTTTTCTTTCTTTTAGCAAGAAAGGCTTATATTAAAGTAAATTTATAATTATAAAAGTGAATCAAAATAGGAAACTAATTTTATCATATCTGCTTCCTTGTCAATATCGATATTGTTTTGCTTAATGTAACTCTTAATTTCATCACTTTTCTTGCTCATCATCTTAAGCAGTTTCGATTTGCTGCTTGGCATTTCCAAAAATGTTCCGTCATGCACTAAATAGTATTTTGTAGTTTTTATAAAGGTAGGCGGGGAATCCTTCTGATAATTGGTTTGGGCTTTTTGAGGCTCTCTATAAGTAGAGGTAACTTTTTTATATAGGTCATAAGTTTTTCCATCTTCCAAAATATTAAAATATCCTCCTTTTTCATGGCTTCCTTCATAGGGAACAAAAACATAGATATCCTTAAAAATTTTCACAAAAATATTTGGGTCTTTAATAAGGGCACTATAGCTTTCATCAGAAGGGTTTTTCTTGATTTCAATTTCGTCTGCATAAGCATTGTAGCGCATGGGCACGTCGTCCTTTATCAATTGGTCTTCCTGAAATATTTTACCAAGAACAAAATTTGAATTTGCATAAGCCTCATCCTTTATAGCGTCAAACTCTGCTTCAGTAAGCCCAAAAGCCAATGATTTCTGGTTAAGTTCAATACTTCGGGAATAAATGTCATGATGGTTATTTTGAGCTTGGGAAAAAACCGAAAATGTTGCAGATGCAATAAGCACTGTCGTTAATATTTTTTTCATTATAATTTTTTTAAGTTAAATATATAAATAGGAATAATTCCTACAAATTAAGCATTATTTTTTTAATGTTTCCAAATTAAAGTGATGAACATCTCGCTGTGGGAAAGGTATAGAGATTCCAGCAGCTTCCAGTCTTGCTTTTCCTTCTTCAAGAACCAACCAACGCAGGTCCCAGAAATCTTCATTGTTTGCCCAATAACGCACCATAATATTTACTGAGCTGTCGCCAAGTTCAGCAACTGCAACAATTGGCATTCTGTCTTCAATTTTTAATACCTTTTCTTGTTCCGAAATCAAATTCAATAAAATTTCTTTGGCCTGCTTTATATCATCATCATAACCTATGCCAATCAATAAATTCTCACGACGTATTCCTTCTCCCGTATAATTGATAATGTTATCGTTGCTCAGTTTTCCGTTGGGCAAAATAGCCAGTTGGTTTCCCACAGTGTTGAGCTTTGTGTTGAAAATGGAGATTTCCTTCACCGTCCCTTCCACTCCTTGGGCACTGATGAAATCACCAACTCTAAAAGGTTTTAGCAATAATATCAAGACGCCGCCCGCAAAGTTTGAAAGCGATCCCTGAAGTGCCAAACCTATGGCAAGACCAGCAGCACCAATAATGGCAACCAACGAAGCGGATTCTACACCCAATTGTGTTACGACCAAAACAAAAAGCACAATTTTTAACCCCCATCTAATTAGGCTGGCAATAAAGTTTTCCAGCGTAGGATCGTATTCTGTTTTGTCAAAAAACTTTTTTATGAAGCGATTGATGATTTTTATGATCCAAAGACCAATCAGCAACATTATAATGGAGCCAATTAAACTCGGTAGAAAATCTATTAATTTTTGTCCATATTCTTCGATATAAATATCCAAGTCCTGAAATTTTTCCATAAAATTTATTTTATTTTTTTTAATGATTCAATTGCAATTTTTGATTCTTCCACTGGAAGTTTACACGCGTTGTTTACGCAAACATAAATAAGCGTTGCATCTGGTGAATATCTGTTTTCAAAAAGCGGCCCGCTGTTTTCACCTTTGCTTCCGGCTATGATTTTATTGGGCAGATAGTGTTTGTTGAATTCCTTTACTTTTTCCGAAACATCTTTACCTACGATCACTACTTCATAGAAATCATTTTGAAAATTTAACAAAAGATCCAACCAGTTTGAAAAACCACTGGGATATTCTTTAATTTCCACGGAAACATTTTTCAGCATTTGATGCGAAATTTCATCAAAACCAGTTTCTTCAAAATATTTTGAAAGCAGAAACAGATTCTTCGCCATTACTGAATTTGAGGCGGGAATCACATTATCGCGATATTCAAAGTTTCGGGTAACAATGGCAGCGTCCTCTTTTGAAGTGAAATAAAACATATTTTTTTCTTCATCAAAAAAGTTAGACTTTGTATAGTCTGTCATTTTCTTTGAAAGGGTTAGCCACTTTTCATCTAGGGTAACCTGATATAGTTCTATAAATGATTCAATTGTAAATGCATAATCCTCCAAAAAACCATTGATGCTGCTTTTGCCATTTTTATAATTGTGGAAAAGCGCTCCGTTTTTCTGAAGCTGTTTCTCAGAAATAAACTTTGCATTTTTTACCGCTGCGTCCAAATATTCTTTTTTGCCGAATGTTTTGTAAGCATCTATATAGCCTTTCAGCATTATTGCATTCCACGAAGTAAGGGTTTTATCGTCAAGTCGCGGTTTTGGTCTTTTGTTTCTATAGGCAAGCAGCGTGTTTTTCCAGCTTTCTTTTTTCTGTTGAAATGTTTCGGAAGTGATCCCGAATTCTTTTTCAATTTCGGCATCCGTCTTTTTCCTGATAAGCACGTAATGATTGTTTTCCCACTTTCCGTAGCTATTCACATTAAAATATTCCTTAAAAATCTCAAAATCTTCTTTCAACAATTTCTGCAATTCTTCCGAAGTAAAAACGTAAAAAGCACCTTCCTCCAATTTGCCGTTTTCATCTTTACTGTCGGCATCCAAAGACGAATAAAACCCACCTTCTTCATTGGTCATGTCTTTGGCTATAAAATCCAACGTTTCTTCAACCACTTCTTTGTAAAATGGTTTTTGAGTCACCAAATAGGCATTACTATAAAGACTTACAAGTTGCGCATTGTCATAAAGCATTTTCTCAAAGTGAGGTACATGCCATTTTTCATCGGTACTATAACGGGCAAAACCACCGCCTATCTGATCATAGAGCCCACCGTAGGCCATTTTGTCCAAGGTAAGCGTTACGTAATTCAGTAATTCGGTATCGTTCTTTTCTACGGCTTGGCGTAAAAGAAATTCAAGATTATTTGGCATCATGAATTTTGGGGCACCTTTAAATCCGCCGTTATTATTATCGAAATTCTGGGATAAATTCTTAACTATTTGTGATGTAGGATATTTTGCGAAATCAACATCTTCCGTGTTCAAATGCACCAAATCCATGCTTTTTATGCCTTCTTCCAATCTGTTGGCGTAAGCAATTAATTTTTCAGGTTCATTTTTGTAGGTTTCCTGAATTTGCTCCAATGCATTTAACCAATCGTTTTTACGAAAATAAGTACCACCCCAAACCGGCCTTCCATCGGGAAGCGTAACCACATTAAGTGGCCAGCCAGCACTCCCGGTCATCAATTGTACGGCATTTATATAGGTTTGGTCAACGTCTGGACGTTCCTCCCGATCTACTTTTACTGAAATAAAATTCTTGTTCATTACGGACGCCACAGTACTATCCTCAAAACTTTCGTGTTCCATTACATGGCACCAATGGCAGGCGGCATAGCCAATGCTAATTACAATCAATTTTTTCTCCTTTTTTGCTTGCTGAAGCGCAGCTTCGCCATAAGGTTTCCAATTGACGGGATTGTGTGCATGCTGGAGCAGATAGGGACTGGATTCGTGAATTAAATCGTTGGTATAGGAATGTGTTTCCAAAGTTTCTTTTTTTGATGAATTGCAACCATAAAATAAGTTTATTGCCACTAAAGCAAATAGTATTCGCATAACAAGAATTTAGAAAAACAAAAATACGCTTTTGAAATTTCAAAAGCGTATTTTAAAAAATTCTTGAAGGATTTAATTTACTTCAAAAGTGATTTTTACGTTTACACGAAATTGGGTTATGTTGTTGCCATCCACAACACAACTTTGTTCACGTATGTATGCCGAACGGATGTTCTTAACGCTTTTTGATGCTTCGGCTACTGCATTACGTGCTGCATCTTCCCAACTGTCTTTTGAGCTTGCAAGAATTTCAATTACTTTTAATACTGCCATAATTTTTCGGTTTAATTAATAAACCTTCAAGATACAATTATTAAAAGCCAATAATCTGAAAATTAAGTTAAAAGGAAGTGTAGAAAAGTGTCTTTCTTTGTTGTTAATCAAATATTTTATCCATTGACAGCCACAACGCTATTTATCTGTCCATTAAGCATTTCCTTTAGCATTGTTTCAATTCCGTTTTTTAAAGTAATAGTTGAGGATGGACAACCGCTACATGCGCCTTGAAGAATAACTTTTACAGTTTTGGTGTCTTCGTTGAAAGAGTCAAAAAGAATGTGGCCACCATCTCTCGCCACAGCAGGTTTCACATACTCATCCAAGATGGAGATTATTTCCTTTTCAAGTTCAGAATGAACTTTTTGGGTTTGTTCGGAAGAATTTTTTGATGAAGAAATGTTTTTAGAAGTATTTGTGGCGTTCAATACATCTTCGTTTAAGATAGTTTTTCCGTCTTCTATGAATTTTCGAATAAATTCCCTTACTTCCATAGAAATTTCCTGCCAATCGGATAAATTGAATATCATTACCGAAACAAAATTTCCGCTAATAAAAACTTCCTTAACGAAAGGAAAATTGAACAATGCCTTTGCTAGTGGAGAATGTGCTGTATCGTCAATGTTTTTAAATTCATAAGTTCCGGTTGCCAAGGTTTTGTTGGCTATAAATTTCATAACGGCGGGATTCGGAGTACTTTCAGCATAAATGCTTACCGGCATTTTCTTAGGATTATCTGCTTCAGTAATTACAGGTTTTCCGGTATTCAAATATTCCACAATGGATTCTGCAACTTCATCTTGCACCTCTTTCCATTCCACAATGTCATATTTTTCAATGGCGATGAAGTTTTGCGAGATATAAACGGTTTTTACGAATGGAAGATAAAAAAGTTGCTGCGCCAACGGACTGGCTTTTGCCTCGTCAATATTTTTGAATTCGTAGCTCGTAGAGCGTGTTAAGAAGGAATTAACAATAAATTTAACAATATTTTGGTTGCTTGTTTGAGTAATATCTATGTTAAATTGCGACATTTCCTTGTTTTTTTTGCGAAAATATAAAAAGAAAAACAATGTATTCAATATATTTGGCATCTTAACAGCCCAATTATGAAAAAATTAATACTTCTACTTCTACTTATATTTCCGCTTTTCGTTTTTTCACAGGCAGTACAACTATTTCAGCAGTTTAACGGTCGTTATGACTTTACTGCCGTTGGAAATACTTTGAACGCTCAGCCAAATTTCAATGGATATTGCGGTCAGATGCTGCAAAGCAGTGCTAACTTGGCATTAAACCCTGGACAAACATTCGTATCTGCACATCTATATTGGGGCTCTATAGGTACAGGTGATTTTGATGTTGCCATAAACGGTACACCTATTAGCGCACAACGTATTTTTAGCCATACATTTAATGGTAGCCCTTATTTTTCGGCCTATACCGACATAACCGCATTGGTTGGTGCTACAGGGAATGGTACTTACACCTTTTCTGACATGGATGTACAGGCTTTGCTTCCAGGTTATTGTGGGACCAATTTTGGAGGTTGGGCCATATATGTTATTTATGAAGATCCTTCATTATTGCTTAACCAAATTAGCCTTTTTGATGGGTTGGAAAGTGTTTCGGCAAATAATAATAACTTAAGTATAACCTTGACCAATATTGACGTAAGCTCAGATGTTCTTTCAAAAATTGGGTTTTTGGCGTGGGAAGGTGAGGCAGAAATAGCGAATGGAGAAAGCCTTTTTATTAATGGAACTTTGATATCAAATGCATTAAATCCTGCAAATAATGCATTTAACGGAACCAATTCTTATATTGGACCACCTGCCAATGCCCAGAACTATAACATGGATTTGGATTATTACGATTTGACGGGGATTGTAGCCCAAGGGGATACAAGTATTCTAATTGAATTGGAATCGCAACAGGATTTTATAATGGTAAATAATATTATTACCAGCGTAAATTCCGAATTACCAGATGCAACTATAGAAATAGATGATCTTGGGGTGCTATGCCAAAATAATAATATTGATGTAGAATATACAGTCTATAATGTTAACAGTACTAATGAATTACCTGCCAATACACCTATTGCTTTTTATGCAGACGCCGTATTGATTGGCCAGACTACCACGAACAACATTATACCCTTAGGTGGCTCTGAAAGTGGTACGATTACATTGAATATTCCAATTGCCACCCCCAATAATTTTAACTTAAGAGCTGTTGTTGATGATATTGGTGATGGTACCGGTATTGTTGCAGAAACAGATGAAAGTAATAATGAATTTATTTTTCCTGTAGATCTTAGTACTGCTGGAATACTTTTAAATCCAGGCCCAGCCTGTTTGGGAAGGCCAGTTATTTTGGATTCTGGTGTAACAGATCCACCATTTAATATTCAATGGTTTAGAAATACAATTCCCATTCCTGGCGCAACAAACCCAACGCTGGTAGTTACTACAGATGGTATTTATTCTGTTGAAGCAGTAGATGGTATTTGTAGGGTAGATAGTAACTCCGTTGTAATAACCTTTAGACCCCAGCCAGTTGCGAACCCTCCAGTGGATCTTTTCCAGTGCGATTACGGCACTACTGCCGGTGTTTTCAATCTGACCGACAACGATGCCAATATATTGGGCGGCCAGGACCCTGCGCTGTTCACGAT
>Ga0209344_10000948_pt1 | contig 43067 bp, 69 predicted proteins | sample Cruoilmetagenom6_FD_187293 | JGI IMG/M metagenome (GOLD analysis project Ga0209344, IMG submission 187293) | Oil polluted marine microbial communities from Coal Oil Point, Santa Barbara, California, USA - Santa Barbara Oil Seep Sample 6 (SPAdes)... | ecosystem: Environmental > Aquatic > Marine... | reverse complement strand
TCGACAGTAGTAACATCAAGAATAATGAAGGGTTCAAAGTTTGGCGCTGAGCCATTATCATCTTCTGGTGGTGGTGGTTCAGGTGGCACTGAATTGCCACCTGAATTCACAACATCAGGCTTAACACCTAATGGTGCGCGCTTTGTTATTGCTACTGTCGATCCTGTTGCCTCTGGTGCTGCGCCTCAACCATTCACAGTTGACTTTGATTTTAGAGCAACTAACGCCTCTGGTACTGGTGTTGTTAACTCGCGCACAGTTATTCGCGGCATTGCTGGCGGTAACGTTGATGATAACCCATCATTTAAGGTTTATCGCGATTCACAATATCCATTGGATGAAACGGACGTTACCTACGGGATTTATCGAGCATCAAACGATATTGACGATGGTTACATTATTACTGTTGATCTTGCGTTTACTCAGGCTTATGACGTAACAATCCGCTCTAACCGTCTAGGTGTTTTAGACCCTAACGTCACATTCTCTTCACAGCTAACGCCTCACACAATTGGTTCAGAGGTCCCAATTAAAGAGATTGACCTTAATCAGTGGCAAACTAGAAACGTTGGCGCTGGCTTTGCCGGTGGTCTTGCTGTTGAAAGTGTCGGTGATTACGAGGGTGAGACGGGCGCACACACTAAATACGTTAATGGCGAGGTAGTTCACTTTGCTGGTGGCGCTGATATTCAAAGACTTTCATCAACTGGCTCGCGCTTTTCTTCTGGTATGTTTAGCTCTAGTGAAGGCTGGCCTGTATTCCCTACTACTGGGTTTCCAATTGATGCGGTATTTTTTGAAACGCTAATAGCACAAAAGCGTGCAACTAAAGCTGATACAACTTTAAACTCATTATCAACTATTACATTAACCGCTGTTGATGGTGGTAGTGTTGTTGCTGAGAATATGGTTGTTAATGGCGCGCCTTTTGATGGCCATCGCGGTTTAAGATTTAACGCAACTGGTAGCGGCGGCTTAGATATTACTTTTGCAGACTGCTTTCATCAGCGCGTACAGTTCAACATGACGTTTGGTAGTGCTACATCGTCAAGCACAACTCAGGATTATGAGATTGTTGATTCTGACGGCAATCAGTTACTGTCTTTTGATATTCCTGATACAAACAATGATCCCGGCAGTGTTAACAGTTTTACGTTTGAGTTCTCAGGTCAAGTTGGCGATTATCAAGTTACACTTCGTAAGCGCTCAAGCGGTACAGGTCAAACGGTTTATATGTACGACTACGATATGAATGTGTTTGTTGATGAACCTGCGCAAATTGAACGTGTTGGTGTTCAGTTTGATGATCCTACTGACGGAACGATGCTTCAACGTGTTTTGGTTGATGCAAACAACCCGTTGCCACAAGGTACTTTAGCGCTAAACTCGCAAGCTGATAACCGTCTTGTCTGGTCTGATGGTGAAGCGGCGGCATACGTAAACACCACACGTATTGATTTTGCAGATGCTGTTGGTCAATTCTTCTTTGCAGAAGGAAACACTCTTGCAGAGGCAGGCTGGACTGGTAGCAATATAAATAGATGGGTTAACACCCTAAACTTTAGGGGTTTTCCTGAAGTTATACGAATCACGCAGACAGGCGGAACAGTAACCGCAGGCTCCCCTAATAATACTCAAGCATTTTGGGACACTTGTCGAGCAAACGGCTTTCGTACTGATTTGCGTATTATGTGCGGCGCTACTCATGACGGCAGTTTGTACTTAGGGTTAGAGCCTAACAACACATCATGGGGCAGTAATGGTCGCTACGAGTCATTTGTTAACGTGAGCGCGGGGCAGTTACAGTTAACAATGGTCAACTCAGGCGGTAATACCTCAGTTAACCTTGATCGTGATGTAATGCACACTATTACGTACGACATTCCAGCTGGTAGCAATGTCGCTAATGTCCTGCTTGAAGATGAAAAGGTTGGCGAGATTGACTACACCGGCTCTGGAACAACTGACCGTGGTACGTTCTTCTATATCCCTCCTGGCAACCCAGTAAACGACATGAGCATCTTGTCAGTAACAACGTATACTCTTGATGACAATGCTATTGACGCCGAACTAGGCAGACGTGCTATTGAGACTGGATTACGTTACAACGTGCCTAATGTAAACGTGGTCGGTGTTACTCGTCGAGTTCCAAAAGGGCTATATGACTTTGGTAATACCTTTACTATCGTTAATGGCTCAACAGAATCATGCGCTGTAACCGCACTAGTAGATGATCACCAGTTGTTCGGCGGCAGTGGTGAATACGAGGTACTACCACAAAGGGAGGTTAACTTTACTCAGACAGCATTCCCGCGCGGCAATGTTTGGGCTGTTGATGATTCACCGCTAGAAGGTAATTCTGTATACTTAACCATTGAATCTGATGGCTCGATATTATACCGAGACCCAGCAGGCACGTACAAAGGGACGCTTAACGACCTCGGCAACCCTCAAACAGGCCAGTACTCTTTCGGTTCTGGTGTTGCAAACTTTGCCTTTACTACGTCATGGGCTAATGCCACAGCTATTAGTAATACTGGCGCTAAGATGACTGCTACATGTACAATTGCATCTGATTTAGTCTTTATTGATGTAACTGATGCTGGTGGCAATAGGGTTAATGATAGATTCTTCTTAGAAGTTCGCTGGAGTTAATCGTGAAAGCATTAAAATAACAAGCAACAAACAGCCCCTTTAACGAGGGGCTAACAAGGTGCAATATGATAACACTTAAAATGTTTACTAATCTCAACAGTAAGTATTACGTGCGAATACTTACTTTTAACGAGATAGAGATTACTTACTCAAACAGTGGCATGAAAGAACCGGCAGAAATTGACATTAAATCAGACCGTAATCATTTAGAAATAAAAGAAAGCGGCGCTGAATTATCGATAACTGAGGGCTTGCCACCTAACGAGCATGTTAACGTTGAAACTGTCGACTCTATTATTATTGATGGCGTCATGTATAACGGAACTGATTTAGAAGAACTCAGTAAGGTTATGTATTCGGCAGATGATAAAGATAGAGGAAAGGAAAACGATAGAATGAAGTAATGATAAAGCCCCTTGAGATAGGGGCTTTTTTTATGTGCTTAGTTATAGCGTTAGTGTACTTTCGTTTAATCTACTTTATGGCAGTGTGTATAGTGAGCTTTCCCGCACCCTTTGCATTCCCCTCTGTATTTTGGCGGGCTACAAAGAAGCCTGCATGTTTTATTATACTCAACAAAACCACCGCATTGCTTGCAAAAAGCAGCACTGACAACAGCCCCGCCCGAGCTTTCTACTTTTTCATTACTCACTTCAACACCTCGCTATTATCAATATCACTTAATTTGCTCATCGCTCTTCTCCTTGCGCTTATCTAAACGCCTTTGATATGTACCATGCTTAGGGCAGCAATACTCACCACTAGCAGTAGCATAAAACTCTTTGCGAGCACCGTTATCGCCGTCGGTGCATCGCTCGTACTTGCATGTTTTCTTTGTTGACGGCATTTATTTGCTTGCTCCTTGTTCAAGCTCTTTTATTACGTTTAAATCTGCCTCTAGCAAGGATTTTGCCTTGTCTTTGGATTCAATAGCTTTACTTTTATAAAACTCAGAAATATATAAAAGTAAATCATCTTCATTATCTTTCATGTATTGAATTACAGCTTCTTTTGCTACATCAGCATCACCAAGAGATAAAAAATTATAAACGCTAGAATCGCCATAATCGCCAGTGTAGCCGCCAAAATAAACAGTAGCACTAAACGACTTAAACCTATGATCTGCATTGAAACCTAATTGAAATTTATCTACATTAGAGCTTGATGTGGAGCGCTTAAAGTTAGCTTTAACATTTTTAATCTTGTCTGAATCTGATAACCATTTCTTTATATTGTTAATATTCATTTTCTAAATCCTCTCCGTCATTGATAACTAAAGTGTACGCCATATCACGAACAAGTCAACAGTATTTTTAATTTATTTGCTCCATGCTATACTTGGTTGGCACTAAGGCAATTATCAAACAAGGATTATCATGGCAACATCACGAAAGAAGAAAACAAAAACCGGCGGCACTAAAACCAAATGATTTACGCTGATTATTTAGTGATTGTTAGCGTGCTGATATTATCGCTATTTAATCGCGACTCTGTCATTTTTCTAATAGCCTTTGCTTTGTGCGAGGCTGTTTTTCTAATGCCAGTTAATGACTTTGGTCACTCTATATTTACATCATTAATGTTTTCGCTATTCATATTAAGATCAAAAGCAAAATTACCACTTAAGATAGCAATGCTTTTCTACTCTGTAATGTTCTGGCTTTCAGCTATAAGCTACCAATCAACAGAAGTGAATTATTTTGATGTTATTTTCCCTTACGCGATAAAATTAATAGATATTTTTGTGATAATCTACTTAATAGCCAATAGGGAGAAAGGCGGTGCAGGAAGCTATAAGCATGGCTTTACCAATAATAGCCATTGGTGCTAATGGTTGGGTAATCTATAATTGTATTAAACACATAGTTAAACGGGTAAAAGATGAGTATTTTAAGCGGCGCACTACACGCGATAAGTGACCACGGCAACGCACTAGCAAGCAAGAGCATAGTTTTGTTTGGTTATGTATTTATGGGGGTTGGTGTTGGCGGCGGTGTAGCTAATGACACTGCAGCAAAGGTTGTTAATGACGTTGCATTTGGCTTGCCTGATTGGGCTGCTGTTGTAGCGATAATTTCAGGGCTGTCATTAATCATAAAAAATAGTGTCGATACCTATTACAATATTAAAGACCGCAGAAACAAGGCGAAAAAATAATGGCTACTGTTGGCGAGAATTCCTATATAAGCGTTGCAGACTTTAAAGCTTGGGCTGATTTGCGAGGCTATGACTACACATCATACACTGATGCTAATATTGAAGCGGCTTCAGTTATTACAGCGGTTGACTTTATCGACCCCACTTACACATTCAAAGGAACTATTGTCGATGAAGCGCAAAAAATGCAACTTCCAACCGATGAAGTGTCAATTGATGATATTCAGAACGGTGCAGCGCAGGCCGTGTGGCAGGACTTAAAAGGCTTTTTATTCGTAGCAATGGAATCGCAAGACATTAACGGGCAAATAGCAAGTGAAGATAAATCACTTGGCTCATTAAGTAAGTCTGTTTCATATGTTGAAGGTACAGCGCGAACCACTAAATATAGTACTAATATTATCAGTAACCTTTTACGCCCTTATTTATCAACAGCATCTAGCGGCTTTAATAGCTTGAGAGTTTTATAATGGCAACCTCTAAAGTTGAATTTATAGAACTGGCAGACGAGCTAATCAATGATGAGTTTGCCGATTTTCGTGTATCGATGAATATCAGTAAAGGTGGCTCATACAACCCGTCAACGGGTGATGAATCACCTGGCGAAAGCTATGATATGTTAGCTATACCGCTTGATATTGAAAGCGCATCAACGATATTTGAGAACGTAACTAATTCAAATTTATATGTTGTAGCTTACAAAGGTGACACAACACCAAGTACATTAGATGCCTCATACACTTGTGTTTATGATGGCAAAGAAATGTCGATTGATGCTGTTGAAAATGACCCTGCCGGTGCTGCATGGTTCTTTAGTATGGTGAAATAATGACAGGTAGAAACGAGCGTAATTTAGATATTTCTGATTATCTTGAAGAAGAGATAAATCGAGAAACACGAATTGTATCAATAAAATTACTTCAAGGTATCGTGCTAAATACTGCTGTTGATACTGGCATTTTAAGGGGTGCTTGGCAAGTATCCGTTGAAAATCCAAACTATTCATTGCCTATTAACTTAGATAAAGCAGGTGCAGGAACGATATCAGGCGGGATTAATATTATTGGTACAGCTAAAGCTACGAATTATCCAACTATTTTTATTCAGAACCGTTATCCATACGCCTACCGTATACTTGAGACAGGATATTCAACGCAAACACCGCCAAAAGAGCTAAGCAAGCAAATTAGGAAAGCGACCAATGCCTAAAGACGACTACATAGATACGTATGAAAACAGCTTTCACAAGCGGCTATACGAAAGCTTGCCCACAGGTTATTCAGTTTCACAGCTAGTGAATGCTGATACTGAAGAAGTTAAAACAATGTCAGCGCCATACTTGAAGCAATCAACGGTGATTCTCGATCGCATCAACTCAAGCGCCGGAGGCTTAACCTCTCGCACTGAATTTATTCACACTATACAAATACTCGTCAACAAAGATAAAGGCTCAGAAAAGCGCGGGATAACTTCCACAGCAAAGGAATTAATAGCCTTATTTGAGAATAAGTACTTTGATGGGTTATACTGTCAAGAGGCAATTCCCGAGAAGGTCGGTGACGAGCCGAACACAAACCTATATCGATATGATGTAAATGTTAATGGTTACTTTCAAGGAAATTAAAAATGGCTATCACACCAACTATTGTAAATGATCGCGAATTAAACGCGAATGACATAAGCTTTTATGTCACCCCGCAAACAACAAAAGGCGCCTTGGACACAAACCCAGAATGGGACTATGTGCGCCGTATTTCTGGCACAACTAAAAGCACTTTTGCTTATGTTGAGTCTGGTGAAATTAAAACCAACCAGCAAGGCAAGCAGCAAATTCAGGATACAAATACTTATCCGTCTGAAATTTCTAGCGAGATAACACAGCAAACTAAAGACTATTTAGTTGCTGCTTTGTATTGTGAGCAAGAAGATAACTCAATTACTGATATTGATATTTCGGCAACAGCAACGGGTTTTGAAGTTCCAGGGCACACTATACCAGAAGGAAGTTATATCTTTGTTTCTGGCTTAGCTAATGCTGATGATAACCGCGCCTACAATGTAACAAGCGTTTCAGGTGATGATATCACAACTAGTCCTGCACCAGCTTCGCTAGAAAGCGCTGGTAGCTCTATCACCGTAGCAAGCATGAAAGCTCAATCAGGCACTAGTCCGTATTACTACGGCACACAGGAGCGCATGGTTGATTTATCTGCCACTAATGATGTTAGTTACCGTAGTTATTTAGATTCGTTATTTAACAGCTTAACGTTTGAAATTCCTGAAAGCGGAATTTGTACATCTACCGGCAACTTAGTTAGTGAATTGCCTTTAGCGGGTGATGCTCCTGTTACTGGTCAAACTGATAAAGCGCGCGATCAATCTGATGTAGTTAGCGCAGTGAATAATGTAAAGCGTTTCTGGGTTGATGGTGCTGATAGTGATTGTGAAGTTAAAAGCATGACGCTTGAAATTAACAATAACTTGCAAGAAAGCCGCGGTGCTGGTTGTAACGCTATTAACTATGGTGGCCGTTCATTTACTGCTAGTGGCTCATTGGTAACGCGCGCATTAATTAGTGACTCTCGCAAATGGCAGCGCCGATATGAAAACCGTACACGCGTTAACTTTGCTGTAGAAATTGAATGGACAGATGGTAAGTCAATGATTGTAGTAATGGAACAATCAGTAATGACCGAGCATGACAACCCAACTGAAGCAAACGCTATTGCTGTTAACAACTTAAGCTTTGCTTGTGAAGAAAGTATTGCTAACGGCAGAACGGTAAGTATTTACTCAAACTTTTAAATAAACACTGAATTAAAAAGCCACTTTTAACGGTGGCTTTTTTGTATATGATACAATGAATTTAATAAAACAATTTGGAGAGTAATTTGAACTTAATTAATTTAGCGGTATTTTCAGAGGATACTAAACTTCAAGAAAGCGGAACGCCTATTTACCCGCTACAAGGTGAAGATTTGTTTTTTTGTGTTCCTCGTGTTGGCGGGCATAAATACCAAAAGCAAATACAAGCTATAATTAAAAAGCACAAGGGTATTTATTGCGATCAATCTGATGTTGATATGAGTGAAATTTACGCTATGTGGCTTGGTGAATATATAACTGACTTTGGCGGCGCTTTAGACGCTGAAAACATGGAGGAGTTGCCTTTTAGTCGTGAAAACTGTCGCGGTATATTTAACTGTAAATCCATGCATGAAAGCTTAGTGCCTATACTTATGACTAAAGCAGGAAACTTTGAATTCTACTTAAGCGAAGAGGGCAGAGAGGCAATAGAAGAGCTAAAAAAGCGCTAACATGGCAATCATCTGGTAACGATGAAATGATAACAGCAATGCAAAAGGATAGGAGAAAACGCAATTCTCCTATGCTAAAGCAGCTTTTAGAGTCAAAGCCTAGCGTTACCAACAAGATGCAATTAGCCATGAATTCATTTAACACAATATCGCGCTCAAGACGTTATACAGGACAAATGGCTTCACCTTTGCCGCTTACTGAGCAAGATGTAATTGAACATATTAGTATACATGGGTGTAAATCTTACGAACCTGATATAATAATTGATATTATTTTAGCGCTTGATAATGAATGGCTAACCATTGAAACAGCGCGAAGAAAGGCAGAGGCTAAATAAATGGCATCAGAAAAACGTGAAATTGAAATTGCTTTAAAATCAAGAGCAGCTGAATCAAGTGCTGATAGCTTAAATAAAAAAGTTAAAGGTATTGGAGCTAGCGCTGACGGAGTTGTTAGCTCATTTGGTTCATTGACAAAGGTTGCTGCTGCTGTTGGCGCTGCGCTTGCTACTGGTGCTGTTGCTAGGTATGCGGACGCATGGACAAAAGTAAACAACCAAATAAAACAAACCACAACAAGCACAACTGAGGCTTTAGCTGTTCAAGAAGCTATATTTCAAATAGCGAAAACTTCGCGTGTTGAAATTAATGGTGTTGCTGATGCGTATCAAAGAATATCAAACTCTGTTGCTGACTTTGGCTTTAGTACTAAAGACTCTCTTGATGTTGTCGAAGGGTTAACAAAGGCATTCAAAGCAAACGGAGCAAGCGCAGAAGAGGCTGCAAGTGTTTTAGTTCAGCTTGGGCAAGGTCTTGGCGCAGGTGCTTTACAAGGTGAAGAGTTAAAGGCGATCATGGAGGCTTCTTTGCCTGTATCTCGCGCCATAGCTAAAGAATTTGGCGTACAGGTTGGGCAGCTAAAAGAATTAGGCGCTGCGGGTGAGCTAGTTACGGAAAGGGTTTTTAAAGCCTTGCAAAACTCTCTTCCAGAATTTCAAAGCTCATTTGATAGGGCTAGCGTTTCAATAGCCGAAGGTTTTACGGTTGCCGGTACGTCAATAACTAGACTAATAGGGTTGACCGATGAAGCTACTGGCGCTTCAGATGTATTCTCAGGTACGCTTATTGAGTTATCAAATGCTATAGATATGCTTGGTGATGCGGTTGCAAGTGGCGCAGCCGGAAAGATAGCTGAAGTTTTTGGCGATCAATTATCACAGATTGGTGATGACATATCGTTCACAACAAAATACATTTTAGATATATGGGAGAACATGGGTGATCAGATGGTTTCTGATACCAACGGCTCAACGCTTGATATAAGTGATGCATTCTTAAATATAATACCAAATATTAGAAACTTTACTCAGATTGTAACTGTTGAGCTTGCTGCATTTGTCGACAGGGTTGCAGCTTACGGAGTGGCAACAAGGGCGGCTTTTAACCCTTTTGACGATCAAGATGTAGACGATGCAAGGGGCGCGCTAGGAAAGCAAATAAAAAATATAGAATCAGCAAGGGATGCGGCTATTGAATCTATATTGGCCCAAAGGGAAACAGAAAGAAAAGCGCAAGCTGAGAAGATAAGTGATGCAGATAAACTCTTAGAGGCTTATAAAAGGCAGCGAGAAGAAAGGATTGCTCTGCTAGCTGTTGATAGCCAGATTAGCGCTGCATTTTCTGGCACTGGTGACAATGATATTTTCGGTAACGCACCTAAGGCGGAAGTCAAGCCAGATAAAGGTGCGGGAAGTGAATCAGGTGACGCTGCCTTTGCATCGTTAAAAGCTAGGCTTGAACTTGAAACGCAAGCTATACAAGCAGAGGCAGAAGTTAGGCGAGCATTTGCAGAAGGTGAAATAAATCAACGTCAACTTGATGAAGAGTTAGCGCTTCAAAATGTATTTTTTAACTATGAATCAAGACGCGCCGCAATACTTGAAAATGAAAAGCTAACTCATGAGCAAAAAACAGAGTTGATAGCAGAGTTAGCACAGCAAGAAATTGACGCTGAACAAATAAAGCAAGACCAGATAACAGAAAAAACAAAGCAAGGCTCTGACGATAGAACAAAGCTAGAATTGCTAGCGAGCAACGCCAGAATTGACAACATAAGAACAGGGGCAAGCGCAACACTATCATTGCTTTCAGCCTTTGGTAGCCAATCAAGTAAGACTCAGAAGAAGTTCGCAATTGCAGATGCTATTGTAAATATTGCTTCTGGTGTAGCTAAAGCATTAAATAATCCATACCCTGCAAACTTAGGTTTTGCCGCTCAAGTTGCAGCACAAGGCGCAGGATTGTTGGCAACAATAAAAAGCGCTAGTCCTGGTAGCTCAAGCGCTCCGACTGTTCCTTCAACATCGCCAACTGTAACGCCAACAGCACCAAGCGTTGACAATCAATCGCAAGATAGAATAATAAACATCACAGGTTTAGAAAACTTTGGCCCTAACGATATGATCCCAATAACAAGAGAACAATTTGAGAATTATATTTCAGAAAGCGAAGGTGTTAATATTGCTATAAACAACGGTCAATCAAACGCGCAAAGAATAGGGGCTATCTAATGGCAAACATAGTAGGCAGAACGATTGTACTACCAAGCAGTGCAGAGGTTGCTAAAACTTGCGCTGCCATAATAGGCTTTCGCTCTCTGTTAACCTCATCAACTTACACCGGTGAAGATGAAGATGCTACATATCCATTTAGCAACTGCTTAGACTTTAGGGATAATACACAATACAGTCCTAACGCAGAAAGCGGCAGTGTAGTGATAACATTCAACCAGTTAAGCGAAAGCGATATAGATTACCTTGGTATAGGGATTCATAACGGAAAAACGGCAGGGCTAAGCGGTAAAATTGAAGTTTTATCAAATGGAGTTTGGGTTGAAACTGGCACGCTAGCACCAACAGGTGACAACAAAACAATGATAGTTTATTTCGATACTCTATCATCTTCACGCCAGCGATTGACGCTTAATTTTACCAGTAAATTATTCATAGGTAATATTTACATTGGCAAGGCATGGGTTTTTGATAAAACTCCTTCCATTGGATTTACTCCTGGGTATACCAACTCAATAGATAAGCTTGAATCATTTAGCAGCGAAACAAATCAGTTTATAATGGGGCGTAGAATAAAAAGAGGTTACGAGCAAAAAGGAAAGTTTGATTTTATTAAGTGGGCTGATGATGAGGATTCTTTCAACCGTCAATATGCTGACTATATGAACCATGTAAAAGACGGTAAGGCGCTATTTATGAAGTGGAATAAAAACTTACAACAAAACTTTTTTGGACGCGCGTCGAACCCTAATTCTTTAACGCCGCCAACATATGCAACAAACACAACCGGCACTTTTACTTTTGACTTTAAAGGGTTCGTGTAATGTCATTTGATAGCAAAAAGAATAACTACGGTGAGTCGCTAACCTCTGGCGTATCGATATTCGTTAACGCCTGCAAGTACACTGTTGACGGTGCTTTTGATAAGCGCGATGTAACATTGAACGCGCATTTGAATGCAGGTTACACTGGTGTGTTTACGATAGCTGATGGCGATCCTTTATTTTTTGTTTCATCAAATCCATACTTAAAAGCTGGCGATGAAATAATAAAAATAAAAATAAACACTGCAACTGAGATTGAAATATTATCCCGTGGTGAGTTTGGCACAACTGACGAAACTCATATGATGCCAAACGCGCAAATAATCCACGGCGGCGAGGCTGATGGATCTTGCTTGGGATACCCTAAGCGCCCTGATGGAGGAGGGTGTTCAACTAATGATAGTTTTGATCGAAATGCTGAACGTGAATTTTTATTTATAAATGGTCAAAGTTATGACGGTCAAATCTATTACAACGGTCTTAGCTCAATATCACATAGTCCAAGCGAAATTAAGCCAGGTGTTAGTATGGCTAAAAACGCTAGCGCATCAATAACGATAATGGACAATACTGATGATGACGTTTATTCAGTGCCTTACCCTGAAAGAAGGACTAGCAACGCTACATTGATTAAAAAGCTATTGGCAAGAACTGGTGGTTATCTGCAAAACAGAAGGGCAATAACATACACTGGCTTTGAAAATAACGGCAACTTCAGCAAGGAGGATTGTGTTGCTAGGGAATACATTGTTGATTCACAGTCATTAAATAAAGGTTCGTGGTCTGTAAAGCTTCTTGATCCACTAATGCTAGCAGAGGCAAGTAAAACTAAAACGCCTATGGTATCGAGCGGAAGATTATTAAACGCCATTACAAGCGCGTCAGTTAGTATTGAGCTAAAAGATTTTATTGTTGGAGAATACGGTCAAGATACCGATACGGTAACAGTCGTGATTGATAGCGAACTAATAGAGTGTAAAGTAACTGATAGCACCACTGGCGAGCTAGAAATAACATCAAGAGAGGTTGGCGGAAGCGAAACAAAAGACCATAGCATTAATGCATCAGTGCAAATTGTTAAGGTTTTAACCGACTTTAACCCGATAGAAACCATTATTGAAGAGTTACAGCAAACAAGTATACCTACTAAATTTTACGGTGATTATTCAGGCGCGATTGCAGCAACACCTAACGCAACTGGCCCCGTATACATTTACAAACCAGACTCAGCAAGCAAATATATAAACTTAATTATTAGAACTTGGGCTGAATCAAACATAGCTTTATATTTCGATGAACGAGCGCAAAAAATAAAAATTAAAGCGGTTGGAGATTTCGAGCAGCAGCCTGTTACGCTAGATTTTAGCGAGGACATAAAGCAAGAATCACTATCAAGCAAACCTCAATACTCAAGTCAGTTAACGAGATCAACGATAGGCTTCGCCCCATTTAACGGGGCAAAGAAAACTGATGACGAAAACGCTAGCATATTGTTTGAATCAATAAACGTATTAACTGAAGTAACTGGGACACTTGAACCACAGTCAGAAGATGATTTTTATACCCAGTTTTTAACTAATACAGACCAAGATATTCAAATTGCCATAGGTGGCGCGGCTAGAATTTCAAACCTAAACACTAAAGCGCCTGAAATATTCACATTTAAAATAGACTATTCAAAATTTGGAGCGGTTGATGGGGGTGTGATTGAAGAGGCTGAAATAATAAATGTCACTAGTGATAATACTGTTGATGATTACGGAAACCCCAAAGCAAACAATTTACAAATACTTAGCTTAAAGGACAATCCTGATGAAGCAACATATACCGTAAAAGCTATAACTTATCAGGATATAATTAATGAGGATGATTTTGATTTTATTGTTGATGGCGACAAGGAGAATTATGACTTATCAACTGAGTTCGCGCCTCCTGCCGCTGGCGAGTATACTGTTTTTATACCTTCAGGTGTAACTATTGGTGGCACAAGCACGCTAGTAGATGCTTTTGATACTGGCACACAAGCAAGCGGAGTTACATTCAGGTTAATCATTAGAGGCGGTATTTTAGGTGCAGGCGGAACAGGGCCAAGCGCAACAGATGCGACAACAACAAACCCTAATGACTTTCCGTTAAGGGTTGTTAGACCTGGAACTAATGGCTCACAAGGCGGTAACGCTTTAAACTTAACTGTTGATTGTGAGATTGACGTGTCTCAAGGTGTAATATACTCAGGCGGTGGAGGCTCTCCATCATCAGTTACTATAGCCGACAGCTTTAACGCCCCATATGTTCAGGGTGGTAATGGCGGCTCTGGTGGTCAAGGTTACGTTGGCGGAAAAAAAGGCGTTGGAAGTACCGCGACAATAGAAAACTTAATGTCTGATACTGGCCTTGATGGCATGGAAGGTACGCGAGCCGCACCTGGTGAACTGGGCGGGTTAAAGGCCGGGGCTTTTGGTGGGTACTCGGATGAAAACAATGATACTGGTGATGCTGGCGCTCCTGGCTTCGCCATAAAATCAAACGGTAATGATATTAACATAATTGGCGACAATGATTTAACTATAAAGGGTTTACGGGATTACTAATGGCACTAAAACAAACAATATTTAATATAGCGGCTTTCAATGATTCAGAGGCTGGCGGAAACAATTACTTTGCCGGAACTGTATTTGAGGTTTACAACACCAATGACACGCTAGCTGATATATTTAGCGATGCAGCAGGAGCCAACCCAATAAATCAAGATGGGATTGAAAACGTAAGCGATTCATCTGGAAGGTGTAATTTTTATGTTGAAGATGGCAGTTATTACATAAAGGTTGGCGCAAACAGAGAAGAGTTCACAGTTGGAAATTCTTCAGATTTAATAAGCGACCTATCACAAGCGTATGAGTTTCCTACGGTGGCGGCATACAAAGCTTTTATTGCTGAATTTCCTTTAGGTAAGGTTATTAACCTACTTGATAGAAGCGCTAAATTTTTAGTTATTGCGGGTACGGGTGCGGGTAATGATAAAGATATAATTGCCAGTGATAATGTATCACAGAGTATCGCTTTAGATAAAACATTAAGCACATATTCCGATCAATGGGGGCTTGGTGGAACGCCCCCGGCAAACTTGCTATCCTTGATTGGCAATCTTAGGTATTCAGCAATACTAGCCGGAAGAAATAACGTAATAAATATGGGGGCCGGAGCTATTGGACTTGGTGACGGCGCGACAATATGTGGAGGCAATGACAATCAGATATTGGCGGCTTTTGATAATGACTGTCAAGGTGCTTTTATTGGTGGAGGCTGGCAAAATAGAGCCGATGGTTATTGGGTTACTATCGCTGGCGGTAAAGGAAATGAAATAAACGCTGATATTGTTAACTATTCGTTTATTGGTGGTGGTAATACAAACCTGATAAACGGAACACAAGCATTCTTATCTGTAATAGTAGGTGGTCGCGACAATGTTATTTCTGGAGATACTGCTAACAGATGCTTTATTGGTGGTGGAGGCGAAAACACCATCACAGGAACAGCCACTAGCCGCGCTGTCTTGGTAGGCGGTGAGTTAAACCAAATTACAGGTGATAACGCTTTTTATACTTTCTTGGGTGGGGGTCAATCAAACCAGATAACAGGTCAAAGTTCCGGGCACTCCGTTTTGATAGGTGGCAAATCAAATCAAATCATTGGATCAAATACTGTTTACGCTTTTATCGGCGGTGGTGAGTCTAACAGTATCAGTGCTAGCACAGGTCAGCATTCTGTTATTGTTGGGGGTCGTGAGAATGATATACAGAGCAACGCTCAATATTCTGTAATTGTTGGCGGCTTTCAAAATCTAATGAATGGTCAACGCTCGTTTATTGGTAGCGGATTTGCAAACAATATAGCGACAGCAAGCGGAACACAAAACGCAATTGTAGGCGGTACTGCTAACGCAATGTTGTCAACAACAGTCCAGAATTCGTTTGTTGGAGGTGGCTCAGGCAATGAGATAGGTATTGCATCAGATGGGACTGTGCTTATTGGCGTATCAATATTAGGTGGTGAAGATAACATATCGATTGGATCAAGATCTTCAATCCTTGGTGGTCTAGGTTTGCGTGCAGATAGTTACTTGGAAGTTGTTAAAGGCACCTACAACGATCCTTCTAACCCTGACGGAATTGGATCGCCTTCCAAAACCACTTATGTTGCTGGTCAAGTAGCTGAATCTCTCGGCATTGGTACAAGTGATGCTGCTAGAGCTAACGCTTATGTATGGCTTAAAAATGGTAAACAGATACGATACAACACGCCTGTTTACGCTGACAATGCCGCTGCTTTAGCTGGTGGCGAATTGGTTGGTACAGTTTATAGGACTGCTACTGGTCAGTTAATGGAAGTGTTCCAATAATTAACAGTTAGTAAAAAGGGGCTTAACTGCCCCTTTTTTTGACAAAATAAAACAATTGATTATTTTTTAACTGGTTGTTGGTTTTGCTATTGCCGACAGGGTTATCTATTAATAAGATTCACTAATATCCATCTAATACCTGCACTGTGAAGCAATCTAATGCGCTCATAGTGTAGGTGTCTATAAGTTTTTCTAGTTAATGCCGCCTCATCACCGCTATGCAATAAGCCTTTACACTCAGGGCATATATGTTGACGGTTAGTGGTGGCGTATAACTTAACTATTTTCATAATTACGGCTTAAGCTTTTTCCATAGATTTGTAAGTACGCTTGAAAGCTCTGATTCGCTTACAGCGTCAAGCTTGCTGTCATCTTGAAACTCAACTCTTTCTTCCATGCTTAATTTTCGATACCTATAACAATTCTGATCATAAGTAGGCTTCCATGTTCTTTTGCCCTTCTCGCAAGTAAATACCTCTGTAGAATACTGAAAGCCAGCCTTTGCTCTCCATGAATCAATCATTATCTTTGCAATAACCTTAACTCTTGAACCATCTTCTCTTTTAAATATTTCTTCATGCATTACTTCTCTCCTTTAGCCTGTTAAATTAATTATTTTGCTGTTCTTCTAGCTTCTCATATTCAGAGCCTCTAGGCTTGAAAAGCACTATTCCTTTTTCAATACACCAGTTTTCATGTTTACGTAATGCATTAAACCTTTCGCCTTTAGTGGCTTTTCGCTGATTGCCAGACTTAGCCCAACTCAAACGATAACCATCTTCACAAACACCTAACCATTGACGAGTAAATAATTCGTGAGCGTCGTTAGCGTCAAAAGGGCGTTGACCATACCACTCGCCGTTTTCTTTAATCATAAGCGGCATTATCGCGCCATTGCCTGCCATATACTTTGCAGTAGTTGCCATCCATGAACGCCACAATCTAGCCATGCCCCACTTGCCAGTGCCAGCAGGTTGAGAGTTGATGATAATTAATTTATCACTATCAATTTCACCTTGAAGTAACAGCATTGTTTCTTGCAGATTATGATTAGATACTTGATGATCTTTCATAACTAACCCAGTTTACGTCTATTTTCACTAATAAGGTTAGGTTCGTATCTGTCATACCATAAACCACTCTTTTCCCCTTTTCTGGTGCCTCGCTTAACCTGTGGAACTGACGCCATAATCCCGTAAATAACATTGGTTTTAACGCCTAGCTTTAAAGCTGCGCTTGATACCGAATAAGTAAAATTTTCAGAGCGCCTTATTAAATCAATAAAAGCCTGTTTTTTAGTTATCTTTTTCTTGCTTACTAGTCCGAATTTATTTCTGATTTTGTTGATGTAAGAAGGAGAGCAATTTGTTGCCTCGGTTATTTTAATGACAGCAAAACCATCAATGGACATTTTAACTATTGTGCTTACATGGCGTTCATTTTCTTCTTTCGTGTTTTTCGCTCGCTTACCGTCAAGCTTGGTTCGCTTAAATTTCTTAGACTCACCGAGGTCACGATAAACCGCTTTAATGCCAATTAATGTTTTTATTGCGCCGCTCATACTAATAACCCTCCATACATAAAATAAAATTCAAAGTAAACGCTAAGGCCACACCGAAAGCACCAAACATCAACAGTAAAATACAGCCTCGCATTCTGTTTCTTGCTATCTCAGCACGGTTATTCTTTCTTCGCTCTCGCTCAACTTCCATTTGACTTAGCCTGCCAAATACAGCCCAAGCAACAATACCAATAAATATCGCACAAAAAGAACGCATACCAGTTTCACCAATAGCCTCTTTGTACTCAGTAGCAAAGAATAAAGGCGGCACGAATAACACCGCGAATACTGCTGATATTGTTATTACTGCTTTAGTTGTGCTTTTCATTTTTCTTCTCCTTTGCTAATCTTCGTTTTTTTCTTTGTCGGCAAGTTCCACCACAAACCTCAGCATCGTTACGCCTTGGTTTAGTTTCTCCGCATTCGGGGCATTCCAGCATTTTAGTCATTTACTTGTTTGCTCCTTGTTCAATCTTCATTGTCCATAAGTTTATGCACTCCCCATTGCTAAGCATATTAACGCCGTCTTTATGTCCGCTAATTTTCCACATGTTATCTTCAAAAAACCTAAGCTTATCGCCGCACTTTTTAAGAAACTGACACCAAAACATATCATAATGCGTTGCGCCTCTAGGTGCGTTTTTAAGAACGCCAGAAGACATAATGTTTTTTATTTTACTTACTGTTACCGATGAAGCCTTTAATTCACCCATTTCTTATTCTCCTTGGTTAATCATTCTTGCCATTTTTTTTGCTTCTGTATTGGCGTAATCTTCCATTCTTGAAAAGTACCCACCCTTGACACGCTTACCATCAATTACTACTTCAAAGTCACTATGCTTGTTCTTTATTACCTTTGCTGCATTCATTTTCTAAGCCCTCTCCGTTATTGATAGCTAAATAGTAACACTTATCCGTGACAAGTCAACCGCAAATTACAATTAATTTCCATTCATGATAAAATTAACTAAACAGATAAGGGGTTAATATTATGAAAGATGAAAATAGTTGGATTGTCGATGCCATGATTGGCAATGGGTTTTCAGGCGGAATTAGCGATGGTTATTTAGATTAGAGGTTAATATGAGTTGGTCAAATGTTGGTGATTGGATAAAAGATAATGCTGGAACAGGCGCATCATTAGTTGGCTCGCTATTAACCGGCAATATTCCTGGCGCGATTGCTGCTGGCGTTTCTTTAGTTTCTGGTGCTACTGGCTCAGATGACCCTGATATAGCTTTACAGCAACTACAAGGCAATCCTGATGCGATGGTTAAGCTAAAGGGGCTTTATTACAAAAATGAAGATTCTGTGCGCTCTCACATACAAGCAATGCACTTAGCTGAACTAGAAGATAAACAGAAAGAACATGAAACAACATCTAAAGTTATTGTTGAAGGTCAAAAAGTTGCAGAGGGTTGGATTGAAAAGAGCAGCCGCCCATTGATGGCGTGGGGAAGTCTTGCTGCAACAATTGCTTACGCATTTAACGCCACAACGCCGGATGCTTTTGTTATATCAATATTATCTAGTGGTTATCTAGCTTGGATGGGCTTAAGAACAAAGGATAAAGTTACGGCATCAAAGCTGGTGTCAAATAAATGAATTATGACAGAAAAGAAAGCGGCAAGACCAAGACACCTGCCGCCACCTGTAACCAACTACCCGCCGGAATAAGATAGGCGGGTTAATTGCACCTCGTTAGCTCGGGGTTTTGTCGTTTATAGTTATTGAGTTAGGTGCTTCGTTACCAAAAACATCCCAGCCTTCGGCGCTTTCTCTAGCAAACATTTCAAGCCTTGGAAGGTCGCCGCACAGTTCAATTATCAAATCTCGCACTTGTAGCGGCTTCTTGCTGTGCTTAATCGCTTTACCTTCGAATTGAATTTGCTCGTCAGCATTAAATACAGCACGAACACCATGTGACACTGGTTTAAACTTTCCTTTTGTCGCGATTATTACGGACTCGCTACCCGCCCTAGTGTAAAAACCCATGCCAAAATGAGGTTTGTTTTTCTGTGTAAGTTTATTCCAAACAAAGCCATTCATATTTTTAATGGTAAATCCCCATGCGCGGACTAAGTCAATAGCCTCTTGAGGCATAGCGCCAACGTACCACATAAACAGTACCGCGTTATCATCAGCAATTGAGTTTACGTCTATGTTTTTCAGTCCTTCAATGCCAGTGGTTAGGTATTGGTGGGCTGCTCCTGACTTCATTGAGCCACCAGTTTTTTTATTGGTGAATTGCCACGGTGGATCTGCATAAATTACATTGTACTTTTTCATTATTACTCTCCAATTTGATTAGTGTAGCCGGTCATATCAACCGGCTTTAGTTCTTGGTTACTCATTTAATAAGTCCAAACAAATTCACCTTTACCTTTGATGTGGTAATAGCGCCTTTTGCCCTTACTTGTTGATAGGATTTCTCGCCAATATGAATGATCGTTAAATGCTCTTGTTATTTTCCTCTTGTTACGCAGTGCAAAGCCATTTATTTTCATCTTCTCTCTCCTATGTTAAATAGCGCCCAACTTGCTAAAAATATTACCGGCTTCATCTTCTGAAAAGTCACGACCTACCGGTGAAGCAATCCAACCCGCGCCGCTCATGTTTACGTTTTTATCTTTCTGCTTTTGAATGAAAGCCTGGTGACGGTCGTTTAAATAAGTAACTAAGTCAGATTGATAATAACGCTCAGTAAATTTAACTAACTCCATCTTGCAAGTTTTTAAGCCTTTCTCAACACAAAACACGCCAAGCATTATTGACCACTTGTAAGGAAATTCTGATATCGCCTCAGCCATAGTTTTATTAACCGGCATAACATCACCTTTAATATTTGTAAGAATAATATCCTACTTTGGTGTTTCATCATTAGCAAAGTAAGCTACCGCAAAGCCTTTTAATATTCGCTCGTTGTTTCTGCGAACCGCTTCAACGCGATTGTATTTTTTATTTCTCTTCTTCATTGTTACTCTCCTGTTATTTATCTTGCTTAACTCTATTTAAATTCCTACCAGCTCTAGTTATTGCGCCTCTAATCTGCCCTAACTTAGTCCCGACAATGCTCATTTCTAACTTTAATTCTCTTGCATTCAAGCAGTGCTCACAGGCGTACATGTTTAAAATTTCGTCATACTGGTAAGCGCCATAACCATCAGAATCACGATTTAACATTTTTACAGCTTGATAAGTGTGATTACCACAAGTGCCATAAATGATGTCCCCTTCACTAAGTGCATCTTTACCGCTAAGCATACCTTCAAACTCTTCATTGTATTTATGCTTAGATAGCTCGGCTGATATTTTTCGCTTTAATTCACTTTTTAAATCTGAGTACTCAGCATGTTTAATTATTAAGTTTTCTAATTTGTTCACTGCTTTATCTCCTGCTTAACTCTATTAGCTATTATCTTAGCCATTCGTTTTATTTTTTGCTTTTGCAATTTCAAGCTGTCTTCTCATTTCAGCAAATGACTCTTTGGTTCTTTTGCTTGCTGCTTCTTTTTGCTCTGGGCTTTTCCTTTCTTCTACAATATCGCGAGTCTCTAAGCGATCATGACTTGTAGCTTCTGGCTCTGTATATCCGGAATTTATCAAATTTAAATATTCTTCATTAAAATGCTTTTCTGCTTTTCTGTGTTCTGACTGATTTGATGCGGAATTTATCAACCACCAGTCAACTCTTTTACACAACTCGATTATAAAAGGTCTTGTGTTCATGTTTTTAGCGTTAAGTATTTTCTTGTTAGCTCTGTGCGATATGCAATCTCTTAGCGCTCTTTGCTCGCTAGGGTATCCAAGATCTTCGGCGGTTGGAGTACACCAAGAGATAAACTTTCCGCAGCTTGGTAGGAAATCAGATTCACTAGCTCTGGCTTTTTTAAACCCGTACTTTATTTGCTCTAGGTCGTGAATGTTGTTTTCACTAAAAGCTTTCGTCCACTCCATTTTAGCTAAAGACAAGTCTTTTTCAGTAGGTAGCGCGTGTTTCCATGCGGGAAATATAACCGATAATTGCTTAAACACCTGATCGATAATGCTCTTAGCAAAGTCATCAATAACAACTTCTTTATTGTTGACAGGTTGGTTTGCAACTTGGTTAAAGTTTTCTGCTATTTCTTTTAAGTCTTTCATGGTTAAAATCCTTGCTCTTGTTCGTGCCAGTTACTATTTGATGATTCTTCAAGTATGTTTTTGTTATCGGGGTTTGTTTTGTTTCTAGCTATCCACCCACTAGCTGCTGATTGCCACTTTTTCATTTTACTCTTTCCAACCATCCAGTTTTTAGAATCATAGAACAGCCAGAACTTTTGAGCCTCAATATTTGTTGACCCTTTAGATTCAAAATAAGAAACCGTTTCAATATCTGACGGCGGTGTAAAGCGCCCCTTATCTACTCTACTCTTCTCTGTCTCTCCTCTTCTCTTCTCTTCTGAGGGAACGCTTACTGTAGCGAGTTGCGAATCATTGTGTAGCGACTTGCTAGCATCACGCTCCACAATGAGGAATCCAGCAGAAACCAAGGCTTCAAGATTTACCTTTGTTGACGCTCCTATTTTTTTTGTTATCCATTTTTCATCAAACGGCATTTCGTTCTTAGTTCTACTTGCTAGCATCCATATACAAAGTAGATGCCCTTTCGCTGCATCACCTAGGCACTCAAACTCATAGTCATCAAGAAGATGATTATGTAGTTTTATCCATGGCGGATTTCTATCTTTATAGTGCTGGAACTCACTCCAATTCTTGACACTAAATGTTTCTTTCATGTTATGATAGCCTCTGTCGAATTAATTAAGCTGCTTGCTGGGCGGCTTTTTTTATGCCTGACAATAAATTACTTTTTTCTTCATAGAGATTGCTTTAAACATCTCCTCTGTTGGCTCCTTATTGCCATTTAGTACAGCACTAATAAAGGCGCTACTAACACCCAAGCTTTCAGCGTACTTCTTTGCTGTGCCAAACTCTGAGTAAATATAGCCTTTTAAAATTTTCAGCATTTCTTTTTTGTCCATGTAAACCTCGTTATGTTTAATTTCTAAAGCCATAGTATCAGCTTAAATAAACTAAAACAAGTTAAAATAATTATTGCTTTATCGGTTTAACTCTTTATACTTGTTGACAGTTAATTAATATAAACAAAAAGGAAATATCATGTTTTTTAAAAATGTATTCGTATTCGCTTTTACTCGTACTTTCGATTGGACTCAAGAATTAATTGAAGAACAATTACAGCAGCACGCATTCACTCCTTGCGCATCGACTGAGTTATCACACTTTGGCTTCACTAAGCCATTGGGTAAGCATGAAGCTTGGCTTACGCACGAATCAAGCGGCAACATTCTTTTTTGCGCACGTAAAGAAGAAAAGATTTTACCAGCGCCAGTTATTAAAGATTATGTCGATGAACGCATTGACACTCTGGAAGTTGAGCGCAACCACACAGCAACAAAGAAAGAACGTGAGCAAATCAAAGAAGATGTTACTTTTGAGTTATTGCCTCGCGCATTCTCACGCATAACTGATACTCACGCTTATATTAACGCTAAAGAAAATATTATTGTTATCAATACAGCTAGTCGCGGCAAAGCTGAAGATGTGCTTGCGTTGCTTCGTAAAGCATTAGGCACGTTACCGGTAACTAGTGTAAGTCCTGAAAAAGCACCCGATGAAGTAATGACTGATTGGGTTGATGGTCTACTTAATGGTGAACAATCATTTATCAATGGCGATCTATCTTTTGGCATGGAGGCTGCTTTTAACTCAATTGGCGATCAAAGCGCTAGTGCGTCAGTTAAGAACCAAGATTTATCAAGCGATGAAGTCAAGGCGCATTTAGATGCTGAGCAATACGTAACTAAAATTGCTTTAGAGTTCGATGATTCAATTTCTTTTATGCTTCACGATGATTTATCAATTAAGCGCATTAAGTTCGCTGGCGTTATCACCGAGCAAAACGACGATATAGACAAAGACGATGTATTGGCTAAATTAGATGCTGATTTTACTTTAATGGCTGGTGAACTTAATCGAATGATAAAAAGCTTGCACGGTGAGTTTTCGGTTGATGCTTTGAGCTACTTAGAAGAATAAAACTTTTAGCGCATCATAACCGGTGCGCTAACCTATATTTAAAATAAAGAGGATAAAGAAATGAATAAAGATGATAGAAATAAGCTAATAGATATAATTTTAGATTCAGGACTTGCTGTAGCTGAGCGTGAAAACCTAAGCCTTACCACGAAAGGGCCTGCAAAAAACAATCATATTACCATTGTTGGCGGAGTTAGAAGAGTTGAGTTGTACACTAACGGAACAGTTTACTCTAACCGCGTAAAGGGAAAATTCAAGCCTTTTAGATTGAAAGGTGAGTCAGTAGATAAAAGCATAATTGAAGCTATCAGGGTTGCTAAAACAGGCAAATAAAATAAAGAGGAGAGAAGTAATGAGATTCAACTTACATTGGATAAGTAAAAAGTTAGTAGAAGTTAATGTTGATGAAACTAGCACTGGAACAATGGACGCAAAAGAGGCTAAAGAACTTGCTTCAGAGCTTTTATTATTGGCCGCTGACTTATTAACAGTAGAAGATAAAAAATAAATTTAATAACGGAGAGATAAAGAATGAACATTGAAGAATTTAATAAAACAAGCTTTACCGGAAATATGCAATGCAAATACAAGGGAGCTGTAAGAGATATATTTAGCGTGAATTTTAATGAGGCGCTAATTGGTCTTGTTGAAATTTGCCTTGGTTGTGATGATGGCGATATTGAATGGGTCCGTTGTGAAAATGTGGAAATGATTAAATAAACCAATAAAAGGATAGTAAGATGAAAGATTTAAAGTTAAGCGCCATACTATTGAAATGTATTAATGAGATTGGTGATTATTTCGAATACGCGTATACAAGCGAAGAAGATAAAGAGTATGTAATGAGGAAGATCGACGATATGACAAAACGACTTCAAGATATTTCTGATACTGAAGCTAAATAATTTAACTACCAAAGGAGAGAGAAGGTGAGTAATAAAAATATATCAATAAATAAGCGAGAGTTCTGGTCATTAAGAAGTTCGCACGAAAGATTGGCGGTTAATAGTGGCGATGTTAGAGAGATAGTTCTTTGCGCTAAGGTTCGTCTAGATAACGTTTGTATTGGTGTAACGTCAGGCGATAGACCTAATAGGCTGGCGTACGAAGATGATACAGATCACATGCTTGAAGCATACAGATTGTTAAATGAAGCAAGGATAACCGAGAATGCTATAGCTAAGGAAAACAGAAAGAACAGATAACTAGCAATTAAAACAATAAAGAGTTAATATAGAACCTCATCAGGTCGTGACCGTCAAATTACAACCTGATTAATCACTGTTGGATTCGACATTTTATTTTGTTTTCCAATGGTGAGTATTTAATCTATATTGAACTTTATTACTCTCCAAGTATTAAGTTAGCCCCTTTCGAAAGATTGGGGCTTTTTACTTTGTAACAGGCAATAAAAAACCACCCTAAGGTGGCTCATTAAATATTGGTATCCAGGATAGGATTATTTCTGTTAGTTCATCCATCATAATGCACTATACTGTGCCATTAAAGATTCGGCGCTAATGTTGATATCACCTTTATTGCTTTTCTTTAATGCTTGCCACTCAAAAACATAATACTCTTGTCCGAACTCAGGGCATTTATTGTTATCACATTTAACAGTTACATTAACGTGTGGGTATTTATTGCAGCTAGGGCAGTTATTGATCATTATTCCTCTCCTCGTGCTTTGGTTTTTTGACCACAGTAAGGGCAAAAATTTATTTTAATTGACTCGTTGAAGCTAGAATCACAAGAATAAGCATCGTAATCAAGTTTCATGTTATCCCCGTCAAGAGTCATAACAACATACTCTGAATCTTCTATTTCTGGCACGTTTCTATTTGACCCGCAAAAATCACACATTATTCTTCTCCTAATGCGATAAACTCGCTTACTTTCATTTTAAAGAATAGTGAGCACTTAACTATAAAACCAATAGGCGCTGTTTTAACGCCTGTTTCAATTGCTGATACGTAGGACTTAGTTACGTTAATGCCGGCAGCTAATTCTACTTGTTTTGTTTTTGTTGCTTTGTAAGCTTTTTCTAATGATTCTGGAATGTTCATATGAACCTCTATTTATTAAGTTGTACCTATAGTAATCGAAACCTAAAAATAAGTAAACAAATAAATATAAAAAAGGTTGACTCGATGATTAAAGTAAATTAAGATTACTACATCAACAGCGGAAATGATTATCGGTAGCCATCCAACGCTGTATAAACTCTACATAAGCAACCGTTATATTTTTAGAGTGTGCATAAGTGAAGTGAGTTAGTAACAATAATGCAACAGGGTTAGCTAAGTATTACAGTGCTTTGATGGCTTGGTTTTGTCGCTCTAGGTAAGTGGGGTTTTGCAGAATATATTTACCCTAGCTCATTTCACTATGCACACTTAAGCTTTAATTTGGAGAGATTAAATGACTTGGTTAAGTACAGAAATAGACCCACCTGAAAAAGTAGCTCCGGTAATCGGTAAGTTCACATATGAATTAAAAGGTAAAGAAATAGTTAATTATCAGATTTTAGATTTAGATATCGAAATTCACAGTGTTGTTGATTTGGTAAAGATTCTTGATAACTGCGGCTTTGATCAATGGAAATATGTCGAGGGTGAAGGTAATGAGTAACTTAGATTTTTGGAATTCAGTCTCAAAAACAGACCCATCTTTTACTAAAAAGGCAAGCAAGGGGGCGCACAACTTTACCTCTGTTGCTCCTATGTACCAAAACAAAAAGGCAACTGAAAAGTTTGGTATGCAGGGTATTGGGTGGGGTGTTGTAGTTGGTAGTGAAGTATTTCAAGAAAAAGAATACGGAACCACAACTATATTGTCATATGATGCAACCTTGTTTTTTGTTTGCCCTAAGTCTGGTGAGCGCGGAGAGATACCAATTCATGCTAGTGAAAAATCTTGCTATATGACTAATGGCTACAAAGGCAAAGAAGGTTATATGAAGATTGATGACGAGGTTCGCAAAAAAGTCGTTACCAACGCAAAAACAAAAGGTCTTTCTGAGTTGGGATTTAGCGCTGATATTTTCATGGGTCTTTTTGATGATCCGAATTATGTTGACTACCTTAACTTTGAAATGTCACTGGAAAAAGCTGATGATTTTGAAAAAGAATCAAACGCAAAAATTGAAGAGTTGAAAGATTGGTGTAGAAAAGAATCATCGGTTTACTCAGCAATCAAAGAAAAAAGAACTTTAGATTTATTACTAGTAGGTCACAAAAATAAACTTCAAGGCAGATGTCAATTGTTAAATCTTGATTTTAACGCATACGCCAAAGGTTTTGACGTAGCATACAATTCACAATTAAATGTTATTACTGGAGAGAAATAAAATGAACGAAGTAAAAGAGTTAGTAGAGTTTGATAAAATCGCAGCTGGTATTGCTGAAATACAAGATAAAGGCAATTTCATTCCTGATATGTCAACAAAGGAAGGTTATGAAGCAAGTAAGCGCTTTGTGCTGGATATGACAACACCAACACGAACAAAGCTAAATACGGTACATAAAAACGCTAAAGCTTATTGGGTTGCTGGTGGTAAAGCAATTGACGCTAAGAAAAATGAAATAATGGACATCCTTGTTGATATTCAACAGCCACATCAAGAAGCTTACAAAGCCAAAGACCAAGAAGAGAAAGATCGCAAAGCTAAGTTTGAAGCTGACTTACAGGCTCGTATTGATGTTCTGTATAATTACAGAGTATTACCGAACGGTTCTACATCCCAGCAAATTACCGATTTAATTCAGGAGTGTGGAGAAACTGACACTCAAGACGGTTATTATCACCGCGCAACTGACGCTTTTCAAGTTCGCGCCGAGTCGCTAGATATCTTAAATGATGCGCTTATGTCTGCCGTTGCTTATGAGGCTGAACAAGCAAAGCAAGCTGAGTTAGCAGAACAGAACAGAATCCAGCAAGAGCAGCTAGAAGCTCAGCAAGAAAAGATGCGATTACAGCAAGAAGAAATGGATCGCAAGCAAGCTGAAATTGATAAAAAAGAAAATGAAGCAGCAGAAGTTATTCGTCAGCAAGAAGCTGAAAAGCAGCGTGTCATTGATGAAAATGCGCGTATTGAGCGTGAAAAGCAAGAAGCTATCGAGCGCGAAGAGTACGCAAAGCAGCAAGCAGAAATTGCAGCCGAAAACGCAAAGCAAGCTGAGATTAAACGCCAGCAAGAGCAAGCAAGATTAGAGCAAGAAGCAGCAGAAAAGCGCGAGGCGAATAAGCGTCATAATACTAAAATTCACAACGGCATTTTAGAGGTTTTAACTGCTAATGGCATCAGCGAAGAAGATGGTAAAACAATGATAAAATTAGCCGCTAAACGTGAATTACCTAACCTACAAATTAACTATTAACAGAGTAAAGGAAAGAAAATGCTAGCAGCTATTATCGCTATGAGAAAAAGCACAGGATTTATAACGGAAAAGAAACCTGTTAATAATAAGCCTGCACCATATGCTATTAAACTGCTAGCGCTTGAAATGTTAAGAAAAGGAAAGAGTGCAACGGTTGTTGGTTTAGAGCTTGGCGTTAATAAAAACTCAGTTAGAAACTGGGGGCAAGATGCAGAAATACTAAAAAAGAATGTAACTTGTGAGCGCAGAGAAAAGCTATATTTATTAATAAAAGACAATCCGTACAAGTATCAAAAAAAGGACTTGTGCAAAATATTGTCAGCAACTAAATACGCTATAGACAGAGATTTATCGTATATAACAAATTTGGTTAAGGGCGATAAAGAAGGGTTTAGAACTAAGTACGCAATAATTTAATTAAACTAAAGCGGCTATAATGGCCGCAATAAGGAGAGAGTAAATGGATATACCCAAAGGAACAAACACCGGCTTGGCTATGCAGTTTTTAGCAAGTGATGTTGGTAGAGAGTGGAAAAAGACAAAAGATTACGAGGAAATATACGAGGCTTTAGGTGTTTTCACCGCTTCGCTTAACACGTACGAAATACCGCAGCCTTAACCTATAGTAAAAGGCGTTAAGTTTATTATTGAAAAGTTTAACCAGTAAGGAATAAGCAAATGGCAAATAAGAATAAGCGCTGCAGAAATTGCAAAGAATACAAGTTAACGGAAAGTATGAAGCATGTATTTGGCGCTTATTATTGTGATATTGAATGCATGAAAGATTATGGTGTTAAGTCAGCACCAAAGGTTAAAGCTAAAAAGCATGCAGAGCAAAAGCGAAAGTTTCAACTAACGGATAGGAAGGCAAGGCGACCGGCGCTAAAGAAATCTTGTCATGATTACATTAGGTATCGAGATAAAGATTTATTATGCATTTGTTGTAACGAACCTCTTGGCGATAACTATCATGCAGGTCATTGGTTGGAGTCAGGCAACAACCCCAAGATTAGATATGATGAAGATAATATTCATGCGCAACGAGCTTACTGCAACACTTACAAAGGTGGTGACTCTGGTGATTATGAAAAGAACCTTCGGATTAGAATAGGTGATGAGCGTGTCGATAGGCTTTTATCAATGAAAGGCGGTACTGATAAAATGACTACTGACGATATGCTTAAGCTAGAAACTGAATTTAAACAAAAGCTAAAGAGCTTAAAAGGAGAGTAAGATGAAAGACCCGTTCAACCCAATTAATTTCATAGTAACTGTATTTGTTGTGTTTGCTATTGCTGTAATTGCATTAAAGTTATTAGTCAGTGCATAACAAACTAACTTACATAAACGCCGGTATAACATTAAATCAATTTTGTATCGGCATAATAATTTACAGCTCTATAGGGCTATTAAGCTATTTTAATATTAAGGATTATTTATGAATCAAACTAAACTAGGCTCTCTTTACGAGGCGCTAATAAATATAGTTATTGGCTGGGTAATTAACTTTACTGCAAACATGACTATTTTTCCGCTTTTCGGGTGGGAGATATCAGTCGAGCAAAATATTTGGCTTGGGACAATATACACTGTAATTTCATTAGTTAGATCTTACGTTATACGCCGATGGTTTAATGCTAAGTTGCACGCCGTTGCTATGAAGCTTGCCAAGTAATTAATTATATTTAGTGAGGGTGATATGATCGAAAGAAAAGATTTGGTTGTTGGTGAAATTTATCGATGCAAAATAAATGACATCGTTAGCGGGTGGGAAGATTCTCTTGAATGGCTTGGTGATGGATGGTCACATGCTACTGAGAATATTGATGGTTATTATCCGTGTATAGTAGAATACGCAATTTGTAAGCTGTAAATTAATTTAGGAGAGTAAAGAATGCAAGCGAAACAGTTATTAGATTACATAATTAAACCAACCCTTGAATACATGGGTGGAAATTACAATAGCAAGAATGCACAAATGCTTTTATTGGCTACTGCGGCAATAGAAAGCGATTGTGGGTATGACATAAAGCAAATTAATGGCCCTGCTTTGGGTGTTTGGCAGATGGAGCCTGATACGCATGATGATATATTTGCTAATTGCGATGTAATGCAAGATGTTAACAATGATATGTCAAAGTTTAAATATGAGGTATTAGGGCTAGCACCAACATACAATAGTGATGAGGATTTTGAAGCTGTAAATTCTGATTTGATTGAATCACCAAAATACGCTTGCGCAATGGCTAGATTAAAATACTCAATGGATAAAGAACCACTACCAGACCATAAAGAGATATTTGAGATTTACCGGTATTACAAGCGAATTTATAACACTCCATTAGGTGCTAGTACATTCGAAAAGTTTCAAGCGGCATGGAAGAAACACGGGTTAGATAAAATTAAACTTTAGAGATTAAACGATACTAAAACAAAGCACTCTAAACAGGGTGCTTTTTTATATCTGTGATAATGCTATAATTAATCAATGGCGGTGCCAACAAATAAGGATAAGGCCGGTGGCTGAATCGAAGAATAAAAGCAAATTACCCGACAGTGATAAGCTTATAAAGAATTACATACTTAACGGTTTGACGAATGCTAAGCAGGCCGCTATTGACGCTAACTACAGCCCAAGAAGCGCAGAGCAATCAGCTAGTAGAGTGTTAAGGAGTGATAAGGCTAAGCGATTAATAGCTGAATACAAATCTACACAGTTAGAAACATACGTTTGGACTAAGACCGACAAGCTAAAAAAGCTTGAAAAAATAGCTGAAGCCGCAATGGTTAATGATGCTGAAAAAGGCATGATAAATATGTCGGCAGCAATCGCAGCAATGAAAGAGCACAACCTAATGCAAGGCGATAACGCACCAGTAGAGACTAATAATAATATTAAGGTTTCTGCAACGCTAGCATCTAAGTTAACCGCAGGATCTAAGCGGTGACAAACCATGAGCAAGCAATTTGGTATTTAGATAATCTTGACACACTGTCTTATGATGATTTAGCTGAAGCTATGACATTTAAGTGGTTTAGACTTAACACCATCTATCACATCAAAGACAAAGCTGGTAAAAAGGTTTTGTTCACACCTAACGCAGAGCAAGAAAGCTTTTACCTTAACCAGCATTGTCGCGATATTATCTTAAAGGCTAGGCAATTAGGGTTCACGACTTTCAAAATGATAAGTGATCTTGATGATTGTTTGTTTATTGAAAACTTTGCAGCAGGTTGTATTTGCCATGATTTAACATCAGCAAAAGACATTTACCGAAACAAGATACGATTTGCTTACAGAAATATTGCGCCAGAACAACGAGAGCTAATTGAAGAGATTGGCTATCGATTACCTGTACCAATAAACGATAAAGATAACGGTTATGTATTTGACAACGGTTCGTCAATAGCTGTTAGCACTTCATACCGTGGCGGAACATTGCAGAGTTTGCATGTTTCAGAGTTCGGTAAGATATGTAAAAAGTTTCCCGATAAAGCCAAAGAAATAGTTACTGGTGCTTTCGAAGCTGTGGCGCTTGGTAATGTAATAACTATCGAATCAACGGCAGAAGGTAAAGAGGGTTATTTTTATGACTACTCTATCGCCGCTGAAACTAAGATGAAAAGAAACGATGCTTTAACGCTGCTTGATTTTAAGTTTCACTTCTTCCCCTGGTATTTGAATGAGGGCTATAAACTAGAGTCTGACAAGGAAACGCCCGAGCATATCGAAACGTATTTTACAAAACTTGAGCACGAAACAGGCTTAATTTTCAGTAAAGAACAGCGCGACTGGTACTATGCTAAAGAATGTGACTTAGGCGAGGATATGAAGCGTGAGTATCCTTCTACACCTAAAGAGGCATTTGAACAAGCAACCAAGGGCGCATACTACGCTAACCAGTTCAGTAAAATATATAAAGACGGCCGTATTTGCGAAGGATTTAATAATGACGCCAAAGTAAATACTGCTTGGGATATCGGTGTGGGTGATAATACTTCGATATGGTTTTATCAGAAAGTCGGCAATGAAATACATTTGATAGATTATTATGAGAACTCAGGTGAAGGCTTGGAGCATTACGCAAAAGTTTTACGTGATAGAGGTTATGATTATGGTGAACATTACGCGCCTCATGATATCGATAACAGAGACTTTAGCAATAAAGGCTTAACACGTAAGCAGATAGCGTTAAACGGCTTTGACCTTGATAACGATGGTAAGAAGTATTCGTTGCGATTAAATGTGGTGCCAAAGCTTTCTATTGATGACGGCATTAACCACAGTCGCAAGATGCTTGATAGATGCGTATTTGATAAAGATAAGTGCGAACACGGAATAAAGTGTTTAGAGTCGTATCGAAAGGAATGGAATGATAAACTAGGATGCTTTAGAGATAAGCCTTTGCATGATTGGGCTAGTGATGGCGCTGATGCATTTAGATACTTAGCTGTTACCGAAGAGGGTAGCAAAAAACCACTATCTCGCGGGATGGCGTTTACGTGATGATCGCTGATAAATCGTGCTATAATTCAACAGGAATTTTACCAAGGCGCTTATTATGAGCAGAACCAGAATAATAGTAACCATCAAAAGAAAACACTATGAGAACATAGTAAAAGAAATTAAAAGATGTGAAAGCAGCAAACTTTTTATAGATCAAAAATACCTAGGCTTTGAGCCAATGAGGGATGCAATATCACTAGCACTACCTAAAGAGCTAAAAGAGGTTAAAGTATTAGGGTTTTCCTTGTCAATAGAGACAGAATACAACGGAAAAACTTTACACTCATTAACATTTGAATTTATCAGCGATTAAACCTTGGGCTTTTTTATGGCAACTTACCTAGAAACAGTTAACAGACATCAAGTATACATTGCACGCTTAGCGACTGGCATATTAAAAGATGAAGTGTACCCGTCAATCAATGAGGCTTACAAAGCTGTTAGATTGGCATTAGCTGAGTATGGTGATATTACATCGATACGAGATGTTAACCGTGTTAATGCACTAATCAACAAGGCTATCAACGAAAGCTTAACGGATGGCTTTGCAACTGCTACTGCTAGCATGACAACGATTGCCGTCAATGAAGCTGCTTACACTGCCGCGTTATTATCTTCTGCTGCTGCGACTTTAGCTGTGCCAGGTGAATCAAAAACAGAAAAGTATGTCCGCAACTCAATAATGAGCCTGTCCAGTGGCAACCGTAAACAGTCTGCTGTCTGGTCAAAGTTCGTTAAAGGCTATGAAGGTACGATGGCAAGCAGATACAACGCCATTATCACATCGGCCTACAATGAGTCACTAACTAGCGGTAAGATGCAAACGCTTGGCCAGCTAACAAAGCAATTCCGCGATTTAAATAATAATATCCAACGTAGTGAAGCTGAATCATTAGTTAGAACTGGTGTGCAGCACTATACAGCTAGAGCCAATCAGTTAATGGCTGCTGATAACTCAGATATTATTGAGCGTGAAATACCTATTGTTACTTTTGATAGTGGAACTAGCGATGTTTGTATATCAATTAGCGCTAAATACCCTAAAGGATGGTTGCAAGGCAAAAGCCCTGTTGGATATCCGCCGTATCACTACCAATGCAGAACAGTTATAGGTTATTTGTTGTATGGTCAAGATGAATTCGAAGGAACAAAGGCAAGCAAAGGTGCTGATGGTGGCGCGCAAATAAAAGCAAATACTCCTTTCGGTCAATGGCTACGCACACAGCCCAAGTCTTTTGTATTTGAAACGCTAGGCAAAAGAAAAGGGCAGCTATTCCTTGATGGAAAACTGCCACTTGCCAACCTTACTAATCAATATCTAAAGCCGTTAACGCTTAATGATTTAGGGTTTTAGCCGCCATATAAGACTTATTAGCTGCCCTGTAAAAAAACATAACTACAAATGACAGGAGCATGCTAAAAATGTAAATCGCCCTAATCATAAGAAGCCACTCATCAAAAGGGGTCAGGAAATGATTCTCCCACATAACGAATGAGCCAATAGCAACAAAGGCGATGTGATTTATGATAAATAAGAGTGTGTAGGTGTTAAATGTTGATTTCATTTTAATTTTCCATGCCGGCATTAAGGATTATGATTATAGTAGCCATAAGCATCCATAGCCCATGTAAAAGCCTAGCCACAGGGTCCCACTCAGAAAATGGCATTGTTAAATAAACAATATCATAAGCTGTAAAAGATGCTATCGATACTGGGGCTATATGTGCTAGCCCCATCAATCCAATTACACGAGAAAGCCAGTTTAATTCATTTTTCAAATCGTTCATTTTAATTTATCCATAGTGTCAAATAACTCTAAAGCCAAAGCAGCAAGAGACTCTTCTTTCCTCCAGTGTAGATTGAAGTTTCTCGCTGTTTTTCTTGCGAACTTTTTACATGCCTCTTCTCTAAGTTGTTGCTTCGTTGGCTCTTCCTTTGGGCCTTTCTTGGTGTCATGCTCGTTCAGCGCCTGAGATATCTCGTTGCTGCAATCAGTCATGCTAACTACCCTCCAAGCATTCAAGGTATATTCTATTTGAAAAATCAATAACGGCTTTCTTTTGGTGCTTGTCTGTAGAAAAGCCATGCACCTTGTAAGCCTCAATAATTATATATCTAAGCACCTTATCTTTAGCTGGAGCAAGCACGTCTTTAAGGCTAACGCCAAGCTGTCTTGTTTTCATAACACCAGATGCAAAGCCCTCAATAGTTTCGCATATATCCTTTTCTTCCTCTGCAAATACAGGGAATGATAGTAATAATATTAATAGGTATTTCATGATAATTCCTCTATGCGTTTTTTCTTTTCTTCCGCTGCTGCTTTATTTATTTGGCGCTTGGCATCTATGTAATCACATTTACATTCAAGCTCTAGCTCCATAAATCTATCTGTCGTTATGTCTTCGCTATTCAAAAGGCCTTTCAATATTCCAATTTTCATTTCCATGCGAGAAAAAGCCATGGAGTCTGCAACACTGCTAGCGTCAATCATTTTATTTCCCCTCTGGTGTAAGTAGGGTTATGTTGGTGCAGTCTTTAGCGGCAATATCAGCATTGACGCAATAAAATATATCACGGACACTCATATATACGCCTTTCATCCTACCTCTGTACTTAACCTCAAAACTATAAGCCTCACCATCTTCTAGCTCTTGTTTAGGTGGTAGTGGCTTAATAAAATGTTCTAGAAATAATATGCATCCAACTCCTTCTTCTTCGTGCTCAAATGTAATTACCTTTCTGCCGCTTAAGTCACTACAAATCCCGATAACCTCAACCTCTAGACCGATAAACTTAAGCACATGGCAAGGAAGTATGGTTTGTGCAATTAATAACTTAGCACCAACCTGTGGGCACTCACCATTATCTAGCATTTCTTGCGTATATACTGGTGGTTGTGGCCGTTCAACCATGCCTAACTTCAATAAAGAATCAACACTATGTCCACTTGCAAGATACCAGCGTGAGCGCCACACGTGTATATTACCATCAACCACCTTAATAAATGCCTCTTGCCAAAATTCACCGCTAGGCATCCAATAAGTCGCACCCTCTGGCGCTTCACTCCAATCAATATCCACTTTACTCACCTCTAATTTAGTCGCCTTGCTTGCGTCAAACTTTGCACCAGTGTATTTACCGAAATTATTTTCCATTTCTGCTAGTAGTGCGTTGAACTCTGCAATGGTGCAAACGTGATGAATATCGAAATCACCGTCGTGTTTACTGTAGCTTGTTCCATAAACGCCTCTTTCAGCACTAAAAAATACAAATTCTTCTTTACCACCAAAATCATCACTATTAGCTATATCACCCTTTAACCAATTAACCGCTTTTACAACATTCTCACAAACTGTTTTCATTTTTCCTCTCCTTTATTATCTTCATTAACACAATAAGTAATAACCAATGCTAGCAATATGCCTAGCTCAATATCTAATGGCGCACTATCAAATAGCGATACAACCATCAGGCTAGCCGCTGCGAATATAAGAAATATCACAGCAAGCGTTTTTATGTATTTCATCATTCTCTCCGTTACAAATCAATTAAGCTATTAGTGTTATTTGTTGATGCTGTAAGTGTTATTTGCCCAAGATTCCAAACGCGCGACACCCATGACTCACCATTCATGTACATAGCCCACAGGAAGTAAGAATTACTAGCCTTGTTTAATATTATTTCAAAGTCGCCATCAGACTTAATAACATCCTTTACAGTAACCAGTATCTTTTTTTCTCCTGACTTCTTAGTTCTTACAACTAATACATCACCAACCTTCGGTGGCTCTATGTCAATATTAAGAGTGTTAAGTTCGATCATTGCATTTCTCTCCGTTAAGTAATTGAGGTAACTTTAACTTGACTGTGCGCAAAAGTAAAGCATATAATGCAATTAATCTAAACAATTATCCCAGAGAGGAAGATTAAAATGAAAGCAAAGTTAGAAACTGAGTTCGTAGAGTTAGCAACCGTTAATAGTGCATTGATATTTCATCGAGGCAATCAGTCCGCTTTAGCGGTTGAGTTGGGCGTAGCTCGCAATACAGTCAAGTCTTACATCGTTAAAGGTGGTAATACATTATTGCGCGTGGTTCGTGATGGTAGCGCTATTGCAGGCTTTGAATTAATTAATAAGGATTAGTTATGAATTACACATACAGTGTAGATGTTATTGAAAGAGCAAGCGGGCAACCTGTAAAGCAGATGGATGTTATTGGGTTTAATATGGCGCAAAAGGCAAAGCGTGGATTGGAAATAAACCTGAATCACAGTAAGTATTTTGTAAAAGTAACCAAGCAAGATTAATTAATAAAGGAGAGTAATGATGAGAGATATTAAGTTCGAAATAATGTTCTGGGTTAATAACAGGGACTTTACCACATCAATAGCGAAGCATTACACCACTATTAACAGACTTACCAATGGCCAAGATACATTTGATTATGACTCTGCTGACATCGTGGCTAAGCGCCAATTCACAGACTTACAAGATAAGAGTGGTGTTGATATCTATGAAGGTGATATTGTCGAGCCTATGGATAAATATTCTGATTGGCTCACCAAAGGCTATGTTGTTTTTGAGCACGGATCATTTGTCATTAAAGCCTTAAACCCATTCTTTACAAAATCACGCGATCAACTTACAGCGCATAGCAATAAGTACAAAGTAATCGGTAATATTCACGAAAATCCAGAACTATTGGAGAGTAACAATGCTAAGTGATAATATAAAATCCCTATGCACAAGCCGGACGAAAGAAATGAAGACAGAAAAAGAATTTGCTGATACCAAGCAAAGAGACATAGTTATCACGCCTAAATTCAGCGGGGATAAAATAAAAGAAATGCTTGGTAGTCTAGCTAGCCATAGCAATAGTCAATAACACTAAAAATTAGCCACTTTCACCATTCGTTAATAAAAGCTATACTAGGTACAATTAATAACCTAGTGTGGCTTTTATGTCTATAAACATACAAAGAGATTATGCTTTAAACGAAATGCTTGACGAAGTTCTCAAGGTTCGTACAGTAATCAAAGGCGCTCCATTCGTTAAGATGGGCGGCGAAACATACCTACCTTCACCAAATGAAGTCGACAAAACATCAACGCAAGCTATTGCACAATACAAGAAGTATAAAGTTGGTGCAGAGTTTGACGAGTACACAACACAAACTTTAACCTCGATGATTGGCAAGCTTAATCTTGATGATTTTACGCCAGAGCTTGATCCTAAACTTGAATATTTAATTAACAATGTTGATGGTGACGGTTGTACGCTTAAAGGGTTAACTGAAAGCTTAGCCTCTAATGTGCTTGCTGTTAAATGGCATATTGCCGCTGTTGACTACCAGGGATTGCAAGGCGTTGCACTTGAAGATGTAAGCGCTGCTGATGTTGCTGATTTAAATCCTCGACCAACAATCAAGCAGTACTCACGTGAATCTGTTATCTCTGCTGACTTCGAAGTGATTAACGGTCGTAAGCAATTGCGCTTTATCATGCTGTTAGAAGTTGGTCGTAATTTTGATGATGATATTGAAAACAGAATTAAAAGCAATGGCACAGATGAGCTTTATTTAACTGAGTCTTACATTGTTTTAGCTCTTGATGAAAATGGCAATTACTATCAGCAGAAAATTGTTTACTCTAGTGATAACGGTTATGAGAAGGGTGAGCCTGACTACATCACCATCAAGACGAAGCCGTTAAAGTTTATCCCACTGCAAATAGTTAGCGACCAAGAGGTTAATCATGAATTACCTCAGCAGCTAGGCTTTTTAAATCCTATTGCTGATTTGTGCTTGCATCGCTATAACGCCAGCGCTGACTATAAAGAAGCATTACGTAAGTTTGTTCCTACTACTGATGTGTTTGGCATGGTAGATGCTGACCTAGAAGCCTTTGAAAGTACTAACGGTAGAAGATATCGAGCTATTGGACAAACAAACCTTTGGCCTAGTAACGAAATAACAATCCAAACAACTAGTACAGACGGTTCTTTAGAGTCATTCGAAAACTACGACGAAGCAAGCAAGAATAAAATACGCTCAATCGGTGGCGTTGTTCCTGAATACTCAACTGGTGACACTTCAGCAACAGAGGCTTTGATTAACTCAGCAGAGCAAAACGCTGTATTAAATCCGCTAGTATCTGGCATTGAAATGAGCGTTAAAAAGCTTATTGCTTACTGTGCAATGTTTGAAGGTATGGTTGATCAAGATAGTGTTGATGAATATGCCGGTGATATTATGTTTGATATGCCGCGCGAATTTAGCAAAGTATCACCAAATACTGAGGCAGGTCGATTTGTTATTGAAATGGTTAATTCTCAGTTAATGACGCAAGAGCAAGCAACTAAAAAGCTTATTGCGCTTGGTTGGCATGAGGGTGAATTAGAGGATGTAATGGCTGAGATTGGCAACATAGAGCCAGTGATTACACCAGTAGAATAAGCCTTATTTGACCTAGTTAGTCAAAAGGGCTAAAATTTAGTAAAAGTCGCTAACAGTGTTAGCATTAATATAAACTCAATATAGGCAGTGCCATGAAAGAGTTAACAAGTGAGCAGTACGAGCAGTTACCTGAATTTGTACAAGAGGATTATGTGCAAGATGGTGAAGGATACAAACACGCAGGTGTCATGAAAATGAAAGGCACGCTTAATGATTTGAATAGCAAGTTAGAAAGCCAGAAAGGTGAAAACAGCGAATTGTCTGGCAGACTATCTGAATTTGAAAAAGGCAAAGCTGCGGAAATTGAACAAGCGCGTATTGACGCTTTAGAAAAAGCCAAAAAGGACAATAACGTTGATGATATCTTACGCATTGAACGTGAAAAATTAGAGGACGAGCGAAAACGCTTAGAGTTATCTTCTAATGATTTCAACTCAAGAATGCAGGGCATTGCTGACAACCAAAAGAAAGCTACATCACAATCGATAACTAACGAATTAGCTACCGATAAAGGAAAGAAAGCTTTTAATAAGCTTATTGGTGAATATATTAGTGTTGACCCAGCGACAGGGGTAGAAACATTTTTAAATGACGACGGCAGTGCCTCATCATTAAATAGAGAGCAGTTTGTTGCAGAAATTGCAAAAAATGAATTGTTTTCATCTTTAGTAAAGGCCGACATTGCTACACTTGGCGGCGGTAAATTAAACGGCAGTAATCATAGTGGCGGTGCTTCTAATGCCAAAATTAGCAACACGGATAGCAGTGGTAATAAATACACCAGTGTTAACGATTTTGTAAAAGACAACTTAAAATTAAAGTAGAGGTATAAAATGGCTAATGAAATAATTAGTGGTACGCTGTCGGCTGCGCTGACTCAAGAAGTGGTAAATGGTGCTTTTGATATTGCACGCTCTAACCGAACGGGCTTATTATCTGTAGTTTCTATGGGCAATGCTACACAGGCATTTGACGGCTACAAAATGAGCTGGCTTGATATGCGTGTTGACGCAACAAGCGCAAATGCATCAGGCAACTTTACCGACTCAGCAACAACTATTAACGTTGCTACTGGTGAAGGTGCAAAATTCCGTGTTGGTATGACTTTTGGCGCTGATGGCTCAGATGAAGAAATTCTTGTAACTGCTATTAATGCCGATGCATTGACTGTTGTTCGTGGTTTCGGTGCTACAGTTGCTGAAGCTGGTACTACTGGAGTGCAGTTGACTATCAACTCAACATCGCGCCCTGAAAACTCGCTTGCTGAAAATGATGGCATCTTTCAGCCTGAGAAAGTTGAAAACTTTTTTCAGACTATGGATACAGCTGTTGAAATGTCTCGCCGCGCATTATCTACAATGCAATGGGGTGACACCAATGACTTGCAATTCCAAATTTCTGAACGTATTCGTCAATTAACAATTCAGTTAGATCGCGCGTTAATTCGTGGCCGCAAAGATACCGCGACAATCGCTGGTGAAGAATACACATACACTGGCGGTATGCGTTTTTACACGTCACAAGCTGGCGCTATTAATGTTGATCATTCTGCTGGCGCTTTAACTCTTGATGCCATTCAAGATTTGAATGCTGAAATTGTTAAGCGTGGTGGTATGTCAGATACTATTGTTGTAGGTATCAATAAAGCTCGTGAATTAAACAAGCTTGTAGCGGCTAACTATTCAAGCCAGCGCTTAGCTGATTGGTCTAATGATGAAGGTTCAGTAACTATGTTACCTTCTGATATTCCGTTACTTGGCACAACTACAACCATCGTTGTTGATACTAACGTTTCAGATGATGAGTTATTCATCTTGGAAAAGCGCATGGTTACAATCACACCTATGAATGCTAATAACGCTAATAGCTCTGGCGCATGGCAGACTAAAGATGCAACACAGCCTGGTCAAGATGGCGAACGTGTCCGTATTCTTGGTGATTTCGCTTTTGAAATTCGCCAGTCTAAAACGCACATGGCTCGTTTATATAATATTGGATAGGTGACACATGAAGTTTTTAATACCTAAAGGCGGTAAAAATATATTCTTAGGTGTAAAGCTAATTTCTATCGAGCAAGGAGAGTTCGAGACAAAAGACAAAGAATTGCAAGGTAAGTTAAAAAATTGCAAAGGCGTGTCAGAAATTAAAGCTAAAAAGCCCAAAGAGTAAACCAAATATAAAGCCCCTCTAGCAGGGGCTTTATTCTTTCTAAATACCAAGTGCAGGAGCTACAAAATGCCACAGTACAACACAGCCCAAGAATTTTCATACTTAGAGACAGAGGTAAACTTAGTTTTAATAACTAATGCAACCTCTGGAAGTGTGATTGTTTCAGCATGGAATGGCACAGAATACATTGTATCGGATACGATAACCGAAACAGGAACTAAAATAATTTACGTAAAAGGTCAGAAATTAAGATTTCAGCCAACTGGTGATATGGTTTATTCCATTAAGGCGGGTAACTAATGAGTTTAATTATAGGCGACGGCTCAGGCGGAAGTGGTGCGGGTGCGTGGATTGTTGGGGTTAAAGTAACTAACGATCAACCAATGGTATTCACAAGTGAAGCAAACAGAGATACTTACTTTTCAAATAATCCAGATGAATTAACCCGTGTTAGTGGATCAACTAATATTGTCGGTATCGGTACTATTGTTGAAGATACTAGCTCAGTGCCTAGTGATGGATGGTGGGCTTATGGCTACCAAGGTGTTGCTGGGTGGCGACAAACTGTAGAAATTGCAGTTGGTGCGCGTGGCCCACAAGGTGACCCTGGTTCAACTCCTTCAGTAATTGTTGAGCAAGTTGCAGCCCCTAGTCACGGATTAACCCCGGCAAATGTATTGTCAGGCTTAGGTGTTCGTCGTGATGAAACCGACCCGCGCAACTGGGTGGCAGCTTCAAGCAATGATATTAATACTTGTGCGTCTTCAATGCTTGCAGATATCGTTGATGCCAATAACATCTTAGTTATCTTGGAAGGTGTTGCTAATCAACCTAGCCACGGCTTTACTATTGGCGGTATTTACTACTTAGGTGCTAACGGTTTTGTTACTGATACAATCCCGATCACTGGACGAGTTCAGCAAATATTCACGGTTATTGATGCTAATAACGTGTTAATTAATATCGGGCAATCGCATCAGGTAGAAATGCCAGCGCGAGACTTAAACGGTACAGGTGTTTTTCGTGGCGGTGTTCCTTCGTTGCAAAGTTCTTCAGTGATAAGAATTACCGCTGGTAGCGGTGATATTTTCTCATTACTTGGAGATATCAACACCTCTGTTACTGTTGAGTGGGCACAAACAGATTACAATCCGCCGCTTGGTGTTGATGGTGATTTTGTTATTACTATTGATGTTAACGGCGACCCGATGGAAGTGCCAATTGCATCATACACAACAAGCACAAGACGTGATGTTTTAATCCTTGGCGTTTATACGATTGCAGCAGGCGCTATTACCTCGGTGACACCTTTTGTTATTTCAGCAAACGAACCGGCACACCAAATGTTTGATTTTATGGAGTGCTTTGGTGCTACTGTAAAAAATGGCCTTAACATAACTGCAGACGGTGCAAATTTAGAAATTGACCTTAGTGGCGGCGAGCTTCACTTTATCGGTGCGGGTAGTCAACAAGGCAATAGACAGCAAAACATTCTTAATATTGCTGGTGTTGATTCTGTCGTATTCTCAACGCTACTTGGTCGAACTGGTGTTGTAGGCGGCACTACCACAAACACCATTGATCCTACTGTATTTGATAACGGCACTGGCGCGCCTGTTAATGTTGGCGGCTCTCCCAACTCGACAACTGTTGCAAGGGCTTATATATTACCTAGCTCTCCTGCCGTTGTTTTTGTTGCTTATGGTCAACAGGTTTACAGTGACTTAGACGAAGCAATTTCAAGAGATTCAGAGTCGGACTTTCAATTGCCTGACTTTATGAATTCCGCTGTTTTACGTGCCAGAATTGCAGTCACACGCACAGCAACATCGTTAGAAGATGAAGTAACATCAAGAATAATGAAGGGTTCAAAGTTTGGCGCTGAGCCATTATCATCTTCTGGTGGTGGTGGTTCAGGTGGCACTGAATTGCCACCTGAATTCACAACATCAGGCTTAACACTTAATGGTG
>Ga0209344_10000947_pt1 | contig 43093 bp, 37 predicted proteins | sample Cruoilmetagenom6_FD_187293 | JGI IMG/M metagenome (GOLD analysis project Ga0209344, IMG submission 187293) | Oil polluted marine microbial communities from Coal Oil Point, Santa Barbara, California, USA - Santa Barbara Oil Seep Sample 6 (SPAdes)... | ecosystem: Environmental > Aquatic > Marine... | reverse complement strand
AGTGAACCCAGAGCAGTGAAACGAAGGCCCAAACCGTATCAGTTATTAACCGCTCCAAGGCATGAAATGAAAGTGACAAAACATAGAGGCCGATACCATGCTAAAGCAGCTTAACTTAGTGGCATTCTCCTCTGGCCCCTTTTATTTCGAACTCAAAAATACAACTTTCACCACTCATCACGCGCTTATGCATGGCGATAAAGGAATCGTGGTATTTGGAAAGAATAAAGTCTACAAGATTATGCTGTTGCACCTCCTCTATAGAATCCACTTCCAGCATGGCAAGGCCTATAGCGTTCATTTCCATGATTCGTCCGTCGCTACCTATGACCATTATGCATTCCGGCTCCGTCTCTATGATGGTCCGTAAGCGCTGTTCGCTTTCTCGCAATGCTTCTTCTGCCCGCTTACGCTGCGCCTCATGCTCAAAGTTTTTCAGCGCATAGTCTATGTCCATCGCCATTCCCACCAGCAAATTACGAACATTTTCGTCAAAGGCGTTGTCCACATCGGTATAGAGAGTTAAAACACCAATAACTTCATCATTCCGATGCAGGGGAAGTGCGGCAGATGACACCCACCCAAATCGTGCACCGTGCTTGTGCCACAGAGTGGTGATAGGGTCATGATGAAAATTTTGACGCCAAAATGGCAAGTTTCCGCGGAACGCCGAGCTAGTCGCCCCACGTCCGTAAGGTCCATCGGCTTCCACTGAAATTTGCAACCCGTTCAGATATTCCACGCCACTGCCAAAGGATGCAATCGGTGTTATATGTTTGCTATGCTCTTCAAGCACGCCTATCCATGCCATATCTATCCCGCCGAAATTCACTACAACGCGGCAGACTTGCTCCAACAACTCCGCCTCGCTGGTGCAACGCACGATGGCCTGGTTACACTTACTCAAAGCAGCGTAAAGCTTGGTCAAACGCTGATTTTTTTCTTCGGCTTCTTTGCGCTGAGCGTCGATTCTAGCCAGATTCATCTGCGTTTCCGACAACCAGTCCAGCACGCTGTTCTCCATGCCTTTGGCGACCGAGATGACGGATGAAAAATTTCCACTGCCAAGGTGGGCGATACGCGTATGCAACTCGTTTACTGAGCCGCCCAGAGTAGCATACAAGTTCCGTTGCAATTTCCACAGCAGGGACGCTAGCAGCAAGCCCACAAGAATGAAAGCTACACACATTAGTTTGGCGTGGGTTTTGGCGGCATGAACGGTCTTCAGCGTACGCTGATCCATCATTCTTTGAAACTGGCTGATCGGCTGCATGACGCTGGCCTTGGCTTGGTGGTAGGTTGCGTCATGCAGCATTAGCGTTGCTTTGGCACGATTTACCTCAGTCGGCGGGCTGGTTGATTCGATCAGTTCCATTGCGGCCAATTCGGTGTGCGTGAGCATATCCGAGTTGATTTTTGCTTCCACCAGCTTGGCGAATTCTTCTTCAGTAAAACCAACCCCTCGCATCAATTCCAGCAAGGGAACCGCTAGTCCCGGCGACCGCGGACGCTGGTCGTCTCTCTGCACGGTATCCCAGTAGATGTTTGGGTAGTCGATTGGACGAGACTTCTTGCCATTTCGGATATCGAGAATTTCTTGGTAGCGCTGCTTGTAGATGGGGGCGTCGGTCACTACATAAGTGCGAACCATACGTGTAAGGTCATCAGATGACTGGCGCAATTCATTAGCCAGCAGCAACGAATGCTGCCGCGAATCATTAACGCGACTGACCTCTCTTTCTGCCTCAACATAAACGGCAAAGGTTGCAGCTAAAACAACAAGCATGCCCAGCGTCAACCAGAAATGGAGTGACGATCGGGACAAGTTGTTCTTAAAAATTGTCATTGTGGCCATTCCTTTTGAGCGCGCTGCAGAACGTAAAAAAGTCAGCCATCGCCCAAAGATTCTGAGATTCTGACGCGGATTCAATTTCGGAACACAACAAGATCATTCGTCACTTATGCCAAGTTGCTTGCACTAAAGCAACGCTGATTTAGCAAAATCCATACTGTTATTAAACGTTTTAAATACATATAAACAAATAACAAACAAACACGGAAGGTCGCCTTGAAACAGCAGTCTTGGATGCGAAGCCATGCTGACGCCACCACACCACTCAAATTCCGGCATCTTCCAGAAAAGAAAGCGGGTGAACAATTGATTGCCGATTTCGGAGGGTCTTGCAAGGTAGCGGCATGGTGTTCAAGATGGGGACCATCGTGGACGCCGGGGTCGCATCAGGCCAATGTTTTTCATCCAGCCTAATCACCTTCGTTCTGCATGCATTTTTTGATCCGTTCCAGTCCAATTTGTGGCAGTCCATTTACCCGTTTAGATAGCGCAGCTTGATTATTACGCTTAGCGCAGCCCACGAAAAGGTACGGCTCATGTGTCCACCGACAAACCCTTTGATCAAGGTTTTATCCCAAATTTCATCGATTTATATTTTGAACTGGGGCAACTTGTTCAGCGTTGCCTTAAGCAACCTGTTACCCGTGATGAGTACATGCGGGTGTTGAATGCCATTATAATAACAGAAGGCAAGCACCGTACAGGCGTAATGAAGCACCCTAAAGACTTTAGATTGGCGGGCACTAGCGGCCTGTCAGACTTGAAGAATCGTAGCGAAAATTTAGCTGAACGAGGGTGGGTTGTGATGATTTTGCAGGGTAATATTTGTTTTCTTACCCAAAAAAGCAGCAAAACATACACTGCTCAGCTAAATTTGCAGCCGAGTTCCTTTAAGGGCGCCTCTAAAAATTACAGTTTCCAGGCAAGACAAGGCACGAGTAAAAAATTTGAGCGCGGAATATGGTTGATATGTAAGTGATATTTTTTCGAGTAACGTCGTATTTGTGACAAAACAGGGCAAACCGCAAAGCGGCTGCTCGCAAAATTGCGATTTACAGAGGTGACCTTAAGTCCGACAGACTGCTCGGCAATAGAGGTATGCTTTTCGTGCAAGGCACGAAAAGATAATTTTTTTGGAGAAATTAATGAAAAAATGGATTTTATATTTAACAGTCATATTGACAATGAGCAGTGGCCTAGCCAAAGCACATCTTGATGAGGGGAAGGCAGAAGGGAAATATGCGCAAGTTGAAGCATTGTACTTGGCTGCCGAGCATGGTGATGCAACTGCGCAAAACAACCTTGGTGAAATATTTCTCCACGGCAATAAGGTTTCACAAGACACTCAGGAAGCGGTAAAGTGGTTTCGCCTAGCTGCCGAGCAAGGACATGCGCTTGCTCAATTTAACCTTGGCGTAAGTTACGGCAACGGCCAAGGCGTTACTCAGGACACTCAGAAAGCGATAAAGTGGTTTCGCTCGGCTGCCGAACAGGGGAATGTAAATGCACAATATTTCCTTGGCTTAAGTTATGCCAACGGACAGGGTGTTATACAGAACGTAGAGGAGTCCATGAAGTGGCTTCGCTTGGCTGCCCAGCAAGGGCATGTGCATGCACAACTTAAGCTTGGGGTAAATTACGGCAATGGCCAAGACGTTGCACAGGACTATCAAGAGGCAATAAAGTGGTTTCGCTTGGCTGCCCAGCAAGGGCTTGCAAAAGCACAATATTTCCTTGGCTTAAGTTATGCTAACGGGCTGGGCGTTACACAAAATTATGTTCGCGCACATATGTGGTTTAATTTCGCAACAAACAATGGACAACGTGACGCACCGAAAAGTCTTGATAACGTGGCTCAACTCATGACACCAGCCCAAATCGCTGAAGCACAAAAATTGGCACACGACTGCAAAAATAGCAATTACACAAACTGCGATTAGAGCGATCTGATTTGTAGTTCTAAACGAGACAAATAAATCTCCAGCCAAATTTCTCTTCGATTTCATAAGGAGCATCTAAAAACTCAAGATTCTAAGCAAGACAAGTCACGAGAAAAAATTTGAGCGCGGCATATAATTCATATGTAAGCGATAATTTTTCTCGAGTAACGCCGTATGTGACGAAACAGGGTAAGCAGGCAAGCCGCAAAACGGCCGCGCGCAAAATTGAGATTTTTAGAGGTGCCCATAAGACGCAGTACTGGGTTAGCAGGAATCGGCAAGCGCCGTCTCCTATCTCCGAACCCCGTTTGCGATTCCCCAACAACGGGTTCTCCAGTCAGCTGTTCCACATCGGTATTGGCGCGCCAATCGAAGGACTGTAAACATTGTGAACAGCCCAAAGCCAGCTCAGAATGAATTATGTCATTGCCTGTGATCGCGCAGGCAATGACATAATTGACCGTTAAGAGATTCGTCTTGCATGAGGCATGTTAAAATCTACTTTCATTTTTAAATATCTGACGCTATGAACCCCACCCCCCATCTTATTGAACGCTTGCTGGAACAACGCATCCTTATACTGGACGGTGCGACGGGAACGATGATTCAGCTATACAAATTGACCGAGGAGCATTATCGCGGCGTAGTCGCACATGACGGTAATACCGAGCCTCGTCAGAGTTTTGCCGACCACCCGCTCGACCTCAAAGGCAACAATGACCTACTGACGCTGACGCAACCGCAGATCATTCGCAGCATCCATGCAGAATACTTGGAAGCGGGAGCGGACATCCTTGAGACCAATACCTTCAACGCTAACTCCGTGTCGATGGCAGATTACCAGATGGAGCATCTGGTATATGAGTTAAACGTGGCTGGCGCAAAGTTGGCACGTGATATGTGCAACGAATACGAAAAACGGATACCAGACAAGCCGCGCTTTGTAGCGGGCGTGTTGGGACCAACTACACGTACAGCATCCATATCCCCAGACGTAAATGACCCCGGTTTCCGCAACATCAACTTCGATCAGCTGGTGGAAGGCTATACCGAAGCCATACGCGGCCTGCTGGATGGTGGAGCAGATCTGCTGATGGTGGAGACCATTTTCGACACGCTGAACGCCAAGGCCGCATTGTTCGCCATCGAGCAATATTTCGATCTTCATAACGTGCGCGTTCCGATCATGATTTCCGGCACCATCACCGACGCTTCCGGGCGCACCTTGTCGGGCCAAACGACTGAAGCATTCTGGAATTCGCTGTCGCATACCAAGCCTTTATCTATTGGACTAAATTGTGCGCTTGGAGCGGAACTAATGCGTCCTTACGTCGAGGAATTGTCGCGTGCCGCCACCACTTATGTGAGTGCGCATCCCAATGCCGGCTTGCCTAATCCACTGTCTGATTCTGGCTATGACGAATCGCCGGAACATACCGCCAAGCTAGTTAAGGAGTTTGCCACTAGCGGCTTCCTCAACATCGCGGGCGGCTGTTGCGGTACCACGCCGGCACACATCAAGGCAATTGCCGAGGCATTAAAAGGAATCCCGCCGCGCCGCATCCCAGAGCTTGAAAAAAAATGTCGACTATCCGGTCTGGAGCCATTCAACATCGGCGATGATTCCTTATTCGTGAACGTCGGTGAGCGCACCAACGTTACCGGTTCGAAAATGTTTGCACGCCTCATCCTCGCCGAGGATTACACGACAGCCGTCAACGTGGCGCAACAGCAAGTAGATAATGGCGCGCAGGTTGTAGACATCAACATGGACGAAGCGATGCTGGATTCGCAATTTGCCATGACGAAGTACCTCAACCTTATCTCATCAGAGCCAGATATTTCGCGCGTGCCGCTGATGATTGATTCATCCAAATGGTCGGTAATCGAGGCTGGTCTGAAATGCGTACAGGGCAAGGCCATCGTCAACTCGATCAGCATGAAAGAAGGCGAAGCCGAGTTCATCAAATATGCCAAGCTGGTGCGTCGCTATGGTGCAGCGGCAGTCGTAATGGCATTTGACGAACAGGGTCAGGCCGATACTCAACAACGCAAGATGGAAATTTGTAAGCGCAGCTATGACATTCTGGTGAATCAAGTTGGTTTCCCGCCGGAAGATATTATTTTCGACCCGAATATTTTCGCCATTGCCACCGGCATAGAGGAACACAACAACTACGCGGTGGATTTCATTGAAGCCACGCGCTGGATCAGACAAAACCTGCCTTACGCAAAAGTTAGCGGCGGTGTATCCAATGTATCGTTCTCATTCCGTGGTAACGATGCGGTACGCGAGGCTATCCACACTGTGTTTCTCTATCACGCGGTGCAAGCGGGTATGAACATGGGAATTGTTAATGCCGGTCAGCTCGGTGTATACGATGAAATTCCAAAAGATTTGCGCGACGCGGTGGAAGACGTAGTACTGAATCGACGTCCCGATGCGGGCGAGCGACTGGTAACGGTGGCAGAAAATGTGACCGGCGGCGCCAAGGCCCAAGTGGAAGATCTGGCATGGCGACAAGGCACTGTGCAGGAACGCCTGACCCACGCTCTGGTGCGTGGCATTAACACCTATGTCGTTGAAGACACCGAGGAAGCTCGGTTACAGGCGTCTTACCCAGTTGAGGTGATCGAAGGTGCGCTGATGACCGGCATGAACGTCGTTGGCGATCTGTTCGGCGCGGGCAAAATGTTCTTGCCACAAGTGGTGAAATCCGCACGCGTGATGAAGCAAGCAGTAGCGCATTTGGTGCCATTCATAGAAGCAGAAAAGGCGCGTTCGGGCAACAATAAACCCAAGGGCAAGATCCTCATCGCCACAGTCAAGGGTGATGTGCATGACATCGGTAAGAACATCGTCACGGTGGTGCTGCAGTGCAACAATTTCGAAGTTATCAACATGGGCGTGATGGTGCCGTGCCAGAAAATTTTGGACACAGCACGCGAGCACAAAGTCGACATTATCGGCCTGTCTGGATTAATTACGCCCTCACTGGAAGAGATGGCGTATGTAGCCAAGGAAATGCAACGCCAAGAATTCACCATCCCGTTGCTGATCGGTGGCGCAACCACTTCTCGCATGCATACAGCGGTAAAAATCGAGCCTAACTATACCAGCGGCGTCACCGTTTATGTAACGGACGCATCGCGTGCGGTGGGTGTGTGCAACAACCTGTTGAGCAGCACGTTACGTGACGACTATGTAGCTGGCATAAAGACCGACTATGCCAAGACGCGTGAACTGCATGCCAACAAAAAACCACAAGGTGCCCGTTACAAGCTGGCTGATGCACGCGCGCATGGTCTGAAAACAGACTGGGCCAGCTATACACCGCCCAAACCCAATTTCCTTGGTGTGCAGGCGCTAAGCGATTACTCACTCGCAGACATCAGCCCCTACATCGACTGGACGCCCTTCTTCCAGACTTGGGAGCTGTCCGGGCGCTATCCGAAAATTCTCACTGATGAAGTGATTGGCGAAGCAGCACGTAATTTGTTTGACGATGCACAAGCCATGCTCAAGCGCATCGTAGATGAAAAGTGGTTAGGTGCAAACGCAGTGTTTGGTCTTTTTCCGGCCAACAGTGTTAATAGCGACGACATCGAAATTTACACTGATGAATCACGCAGCCAAGTAGCAATGACTTGGCACAACCTGCGCCAGCAAATGGTAAAGCCAAAAGACAAGCCCAACCTCAGCCTCGGTGATTTTATTGCGCCCAAAGAAAGCGGCGTGCCTGATTATATCGGCGCGTTTGCGGTCACTGCCGGCATCGGTATTGACGAGCGCGTAGCGGAATACGAGAACAAGCATGATGACTACAACAGTATTCTGCTGAAAGCCTTGGCCGACCGTCTGGCCGAAGCCTTCGCCGAAATGCTGCATGCCCGTGTTCGACGCGAGTTCTGGGGCTATGCCGCCGACGAACAGATCAGCACTGAAGATTTAATCGATGATAAGTATCGCGGCATCCGCCCAGCCCCAGGTTACCCGGCTTGCCCCGATCACACTGAGAAACAGGCCCTGTTCGAACTGCTGGACGCACCCAACAAGGCTGGCATTACACTGACTGAAAGTTTTGCCATGCTGCCGACTGCTGCTGTAAGCGGCTTTTATTTTTCGCATCCGCAATCGCAATATTTTGCCTCGGCAAAAGCAGACAAAGATCAGATAGAAGACTACGCACAGCGCAAGGGGTTAAGCCTTGAAGAAACTGAACGCTGGTTAGCGCCCGTTTTAAATTATGATGCTTAACGATGAATGGGCAAGCTCTTAAAGGGGCCTGACAATATCCGCACAAAGTTTTTGATTTTGCGCTATTTTCAGAAAAATTCAGCATGGCAATGTGCATTGCTATGCTGAAAAAAGCTGCTTCAATATCTTGATCGCACTCCCACTGTTGCTAACCGCACTGCAGTTGTTTGCTTCAAATACGTTCACGATTTTGCTCGGCATGGACATCTCAAAAAAATTATCTATTCGCCGCAGTACGTCGCTACACAGGTGTAGCTGGCGCAACGCACTATTCGAATACTTGCTCCAAGTACCAGCCAACCGCATCGGCTATACCGCGCGATCCCTGACGGGCGCGGCGTTTCTTATTTTCAAGGCATAACATGCACATCCATATTCTTGGTATCTGCGGCACTTTCATGGGCGGCATAGCTGTACTGGCCAAGCAAGCAGGGCACCGCGTCACCGGCTGCGACGCTAACGTTTACCCGCCGATGAGCACACAGCTTGAAGCACAAGGAATAGAGCTGATTGAAGGCTTCGGCCCGGAACAAATCACCCTTCAACCGGACATTTTCGTTATAGGCAATGTGGTATCGCGCGGAAATCCGCTGATGGAAGAAATCCTCAATCGCAACCTGCCCTACATTTCCGGCCCACAGTGGCTGGCGCAAAATCTGCTACAAGCTAAGTGGGTACTGGCAGTTGCAGGCACCCATGGCAAGACCACCACCAGCTCTATGCTGGCATGGATACTGGAATATGCCGGCTTGAACCCGGGTTTTCTGATCGGCGGTGTGCCGCAGAATTTTGGACTCTCTGCACGTTTAACTGATACGCCTTTCTTCGTCATTGAAGCGGATGAATATGACACCGCGTTCTTCGACAAACGCTCCAAGTTCATTCATTACCGTCCGCGTACCGTCATCCTCAACAATCTGGAGTTCGATCACGCTGACATCTTTGCCGATCTCGCCGCCATTGAAACGCAATTTCATCATCTGGTGCGCACTGTACCCAGTAACGGGCTGATTATCAGCAACGGCCGAGCCGATTCATTGAAACGCGTGATCAATCACGGCTGCTGGACACCTGTGGAATTATTTGCCGGTGCTGACGGCTGGAACATCGACGCTGATAATCGCATAACTTTTTATGGCGAAGCACATGGTGAACTGAAATGGGAATTAATGGGCGAACACAACCGCTTGAACGCACTCGCCGCACTTGTCGCCGCACGTCATGCTGGTGTGCCCGTCGCGCGAGGATTGGCGGCATTGAGCGAATTTAAAAACGTCAAACGGCGTATGGAAGTAAGAGGCGTGGTCAACGGCATCACCGTGTATGACGACTTCGCGCATCACCCCACAGCAATTGCCACTACCGTATCAGGGCTGCGCGCTGAAGCAGGCAGCGCACGCATCCTGGCGGTACTGGAACCGCGTTCCAATACCATGAAACTCGGCGTTATGAAGAACGCTCTGCCCGACAGTCTTAAGGATGCGGATAAGGTATTTTGCTACGACTTCAACCTTGGTTGGGATGCTCGCGCGGCACTCGCTCCGCTGGGAGACAGAGCTATCATAAAAGATGATCTGAACGAATTGATAGATGCCATTGTTGCCGTCGCTCGACCCGGCGATAATATTCTGGTCATGAGCAACGGTGGTTTTGGCGGGATACATGAGAAGTTGTTGCAGGGGTTAGTCGGTTTGTAATCTAGGGCGTCTCTATAAACTCAGAGTTCGTGCAAATGTAAATGCAGAAAATATCAGCGCAGAAGATTTGCGATGTTTAAAAACCAACTCGATAAAATTTGTCGTGTGTTATTGGGGTATACTTCAATTCGGGCATCGAATCAATGGAGTCGACCCAGAATGTCACTAAGTTAAGCGAATTTAGCATGCGGCAGCCTAGCGTGAAGCATGCACTACAATTTTGTTAACTTGTTGATTTTGAGATGGCAATACTCCTTAACTTAGTGACATTCAAGTCAACCCCCGTTGATTATTTTTACCACGTCAAGTCGCGCGCGACCTCATGTATGCTCAGCGAAAGCTTAACCGAGCACCATGAGAGCCTGACCTCATTGGCTCTACAATTGGTTCTTTCGTACCGCGCCATGCCATGACAACTCAAGCGCGCGAAGTTCTCGAAGACTGCCGAATTGCAGTTGATCAGCTGCACGATGGAATTGCTGGGAGAGAGTGGCGCATTGCATGGGTAACGTGCGTGGCGCTGCTTCGAGCCGTAGGCCATGCTCTGAGGAACGTCGACTCAAGATCAAGCCCGGGAATGGCCCGAGCCATTGAGGCCGCTTGGAGTAAACTTGCGAGGACAAAGCCGAATCCAAAAATATTCTGGCAATTCATCGAAGAAGAACGCAACAACATCCTCAAGGAATATCGGTTGACGGCAGGTCTGGCCATCACCTTGCGCCCTGGTACTGCCCACTGCAATATCAGAACTGGAGAACAGTGGGGAGAGCCAGGACTGCCGACTTTGTATGACTACGCAATGCGATCCGGCCCGTACGAGGGGTTCGATCAACGCCGCGTTCTTTCTGAAGCGATCGACTGGTGGGATTCATACTTACGCTCCATAGAGGCAGCCAGTGCGACAGATACCTAACAATTAAGCCAGGTAGATTTGGTTGGATTGAAAAATATACAAGCCAAGTCGCTTGATCAGTACATATAAGCAAGGACATCAAATTGACGAAAAAATAGAAAAGATTTGTAAATTTTTTATCAATTAAGTAACTTGGCTCACTATGTCTTTTGTCTTTACATAAATATTTTCCTGAAATCAATATTAGGCCACTTTTAAAATGAGATATATCTCGCTATTTGTTTTGCTAATTGCCCCCTTAATAGCTTGGGGTCAAGACCATGAAAATAAAGATAGAAAATTAAATTTGCCGCAAGACGCATCTTTTTCAAAAACTACTGACAGCGATAATAACGCTTATGCATCGGCAACTTTAGGAAATGGATTCGCGTATGGTAAAAGCATAGTTGGCGACAGATCCATGGAAGGGCGTACCTTTGAATTCCGGTTCGGCAAAGAAATAAGTGTCCCTGCATTCATTGCTGAAAAACTTAATCTACAAGATGAAAAATTTCGACTCGATTTGTTTCATTTTAATGAAGGGCATCCTGAGAATAATCACCGTGATGGCTTTGGTGCTCAAATGGTTTACAGAAAGCCTGTAAGCCAAAAGCTAAATTTTGAATTGGGGCTCGGCCCCTACTTTAGTATGAATACCACTACCATCAAGGGCGTTGAGTTCAATCAGGCAAAATTGGGCGCACTGCTCTCAGTTGCAGCTTTGGTGGATCTGAATAGATTTTCTCCGGGGTTGCATATGCGGTATGCACTAAACCATGTTTCCATGCCAGAAAAGCATTCTTCAGTTGCTTTACTTGTTGGAATCGGGAAATATTTTGACAAGGTGCCCGCGCGCGTCCAGTCAGAGTCCTATAGCAATCCGATTTGGCTTGGAATAACTGCAGGCATTTCTCAAACCAACCATGGCGTATCAGAGGGCGCTCCGGGATTTTCTGTAGAAGCCAAAAAATACTATAGGAGCCATTGGGGAGCTTCAATTTCTGGGATTATGGAAGGTGACGACGAAGTTCGAGTACATCGCAATGGTGTAGCGGCCCAAGGATGGTTCGTACAACCTCTGGATAAAAATTGGGCTGCCAGCGCAGGCATTGGGCCTTATGTCGCGATGAATAAACGGGGATCGAACAATCATCAATTGCATAGCCTGATTTCGTTTCAAGTAGAACGATATATCGACACCAAATGGAAGGGGTTTGTTAATTTCAGCCGAGTTACCACTTTTACATCAAAAAACGATCGAGACCTCTTCAGGATAGGTCTTATGAGACAGTTTGACATATAGGTTGTATTCCCCATAAAAGTGGCAAACAGCTACAATGTCTACCTGGTTAGCCACAATATTCAGCCACGCAATTTCGTCGTCCGTTACGTAGGAAAAAATATTTGAAGCTGCACGTTACTCCCCCAAACTTCACATCGCCATTCGTAGGAATGCGCGTATCTTTCTCCTCTTCAGGCTTGTCGATAGCGCTGACTGAGCTTCGTGGCTAATCAAAATGACTATATATCGTTACAGCCAAGTGCAGTTAGAAGTAGAAGGTGCCGCCACTAAGAATCACGGAGGGTGAGTTTAATCACCAGCGGACATTACTACTTTGCGCTGACATCTTAGTGAAACCCTTTCTGGTTGCACACAATTCCTGCTAGTCTTGCAGCATAAACAAATTCATAGACCCGTCATGGAAAGTTATTTAAATCGAATCCTCACCGCCCGCGTTTACGACGTGGCTATTGAAAGCCCGTTGGATGTTGCGCCCAAGCTGTCCGCTCGCATCGGCAATAATGTTCTGCTCAAGCGTGAAGACATGCAGCCGGTATTTTCTTTCAAGTTGCGCGGCGCCTATAACAAGATGGCGAAGTTGACGCCAGTGCAGCTTAAGCGAGGTGTCATTGCTGCCTCAGCTGGCAATCACGCGCAGGGCGTGGCGTTGTCGGCGCAGAAGCTGGGCTGCACGGCCATCATTGTCATGCCAGTGACTACGCCGCAAATTAAGGTGGATGCGGTTGCCAGCCGTGGTGCAAAAATAATATTGTATGGCGATTCTTATTCTGATGCCTATTTGCATGCACTGGAATTGGAGCAGAAACTCAAGCTTACCTTCGTTCATCCTTATGACGATTCCGACGTAATCGCCGGACAGGGAACTATCGGTATGGAAATACTACGACAGCATAGCCATCCTATCCATGCTGTTTTTGCGCCCATCGGTGGCGGTGGCCTGATTTCAGGCGTTGCTTCTTACGTCAAAGCAGTGCGCCCGGAAATCAAGGTTATCGGTGTGCAACCATTAGAGTCCGATGCCATGAGCCGCTCGATTAAGGCCGGTCGGCGCGTCACGCTCGAGCATGTCGGCTTGTTCGCTGACGGCGTGGCTGTAAAAAAAGTCGGGCAGGAGACTCTCCGTTTGTGCCGCAAATTGGTGGACGAAATTATACTGGTGGACACAGACGCCATCTGTGCCGCGATTAAGGATGTGTTCGAAGATACCCGCACAAATCTTGAGCCTGCTGGAGCGCTGGCTATTGCTGGTGCCAAGTTGTATGTGGAACGCGAAAAATTAAAGGGCAAGACGCTGGTGGCAATTGCGAGCGGTGCCAACATGAATTTTGACCGCTTGCGTTTCATCGCAGAGCGGGCAGAACTCGGCGAAAACCGCGAGGCTATTCTGGCAGTGAGCATACCGGAAACTCCTGGTAGCTTTCGCAAATTTTGTTCTTTACTAGGTCAGCGAAATATAACTGAGTTCAATTATCGTTATGCGAACCCCAAGGAGGCACATGTGTTCGTCGGCGTGCAGGTGAAAGATCAGTCTGAAACCACCAAGCTCGTAGCCACTCTGGAAAAACATAAACTGCCCGCGTTGAATTTCACTGACAACGAGATGGCCAAGCTTCATGTACGCCATTTGGTAGGGGGGCATGCACCTGGCTTGCAGGATGAAATCCTGTTTCGCTTCGAATTTCCGGAACGCCCTGGCGCACTGATGATTTTCCTCAATAGCATGAACCATAGCTGGAACATTAGTTTGTTCCACTATCGCAACCATGGTGCGGATTACGGCCGCGTGCTGATCGGTATGCAAGTGCCGCATCATGACAAGAAGCCGCTGCGAGTTTTTCTGGATAATCTCGGTTATCGTTATTGGGATGAGAGTGATAATCCAGCATACAAGCAGTTCTTAAGTTGACGGTTAAATTTTCGTAATGCGTGAGTGAATTTGAGTTAGCCTTTACTTATAAAATCCGCAGCCATTTTCCGTGAGTTCATGCGGGAACGCTTATCATGGGTGCTGTTCATGGCAATTTCATGTTTTGTGGTTATGGCTTATATGACGACGAATAATTTTTCGCCATTTTGGATGGCATCCAGAAAACCAATTCGAACTCCTGGACGGATTATTCAAGTCAGCATGCGGCGATACTTGCCGCGTTCACAGCAAAACTCTCGAATAAATGTTGTGAAATGTCTGTTTATATTTTAGAAAATACCGTGCATTTGAATATATGAGCAAAGATAATCCGCCCATGACAGTTCAGGTTGTGAAACAGTCGATCAGACAACGTATAATTGCCGACCGCGAACAATTGACCCCGGCTGAGCGGGCACGCTTGAGCCATGTCATCTCGGTGCGCATCGCTAACTTGAGTGCTTATCGCACGGCCAACACGGTGCTGGCTTATATGAGCTTCGGCGCGGAAGTTTCCACCGAAAAATGGGTGCAACAAGCATTGCGTGATGGTAAGCGCGTGCTGATGCCCAAGGTGAACCGCGCCACGAAAGAATTGGATGTTTACCGCGTGACCAACTTGCAGCATGATTTGGCCCCTGGCCAGTGGAACATACTCGAACCGCTGGTTGAGCGCTGTGACAAAATAAATTCTTTGCAAGACGTGGATTTTATCTTGTTGCCGGGAATAGCATTCGGGCGAGATGGTGCGCGACTAGGTTACGGCGGTGGATTTTATGACAAGCTGTTGGCGCGAATTAAGGATGTGAACCAGAGCTACCGACCTGCGCTGGTTGCTGGGGCATTCGCTATTCAGCTGGTCGAAGGTTTACCGCAGGAAACCACCGACCATAAAGTAGAATGGGTGGTGACGGAAATCGAAACGATAAAGTGCGTTGCTGACCTGCATTTAGGCAGATAGCGCGCTTGTGTGTCATCACCAAATAAACAGCTTGGGGCGTGCACCGACCAACAACAACGAGTGATAGAGAGCAGAAATATGAATGATTTACCTGATTCCGATTCACAGGAAACACAAGAGTGGCTAGATGCTCTGGACTCAGTGTTGGAGAATGACAGCGCGGAACGCGCGCATTACCTGATCAGCCAGCTGGTCCGAAAAGCACACTTGGCCGGTTTCGCTCTGCCGATTAGCACAATCACACCTTACCTGAACACCATACCGCTCGACAAGGAGCAACGCTCGACCGGCAATCATGAACTTGAGCATCGTATTCGTGCCCTGACGCGATGGAACGCGATGATTATTGTGATAAACGCCAATCGCGAGTCATCTGAGCTGGGTGGCCACATCGCTACCTTTGCTTCGGCGGCCACGCTTTATGATGTAGGCTTCAACCACTTTTTCCATGGCAAGACTGAGAAACATGGCGGTGACCTGATTTATTTTCAGGGACATGCTTCGCCCGGTATATACGCACGCGCCTTTCTGGAGGGGCGCCTCAGCGAGGAGCAATTGTACAATTTCCGCCAAGAAGTAAATGGCGACGGCATACCCTCTTACCCGCATCCATGGCTAATGCCCAATTTCTGGCAGTTTCCCACCGTGTCCATGGGTTTGGGTCCGCTGATGGCTATTTACCAAGCGCGTTTCATGCGCTATCTGGAGTATCGGGGCATTGCCAGTACCAATGAACGCAAGGTATGGGCATTCCTCGGTGATGGTGAAACTGATGAGCCGGAATCGCTGGGGGCGATTTCAATGGCCGCGCGCGAAAAATTGGATAATCTGATTTTCGTTGTTAACTGTAACCTGCAACGATTGGATGGTCCTGTTCGTGGCAACGGCAAGATCATCCAGGAGCTGGAGAGTGTATTCCGTGGCGCGGGCTGGAACGTGATCAAACTGGTGTGGGGCGGAAACTGGGATCGTTTGTTCGAGAAGGACAAGACAGGGCTATTGCTAAAGCGCATGGAAGAAGCGCTAGACGGCGATTATCAGACATATAAATCCAAAAATGGCGCTTATGTGCGCCAACATTTTTTTGGCAAATACCCAGAATTACTAGAGCTGGTCGCCGACATGTCGGACGATGAAATATGGCATCTTGATCGTGGTGGCCACGATCCGCATAAAGTTTTTGCCGCTTATTCGGCCGCAGTAAACCATAAGGGACAACCCACCGTCATTCTGGCCAAGACCATAAAGGGCTATGGCATGGGTGAAGCTGGCGAAGCCCAAAACATCACCCACCAGCAAAAAAAAGTGGGCGAAGAAGCATTGCGCAAATTCCGTAATCGCTTCAATATTCCAGTGACGGATGATCAACTCACCAGATTGCCATTCTGTCGTCCACCCAGTGATAGCTTGGAAATGACTTATCTGCACGAGCGTAGCAAGGCCATGGGAGTGGTACCCGATCGCAATGTAGTGGCAAAGCCTTTGCAGATACCGGGATTGGATGCCTTTGAAGTATTGCTTAAAGGTACCGAAGATCGTGAAATTTCCACCACCATGGCTTTTGTGCGCATGTTGGGTATTTTGGTGAAAGACAAAAATATTGGCAAGCTAGTGGTGCCCATCGTGCCAGACGAATCGCGCACTTTCGGCATGGAAGGACTGTTCCGCCAGCTCAGCATTTTTTCTCAAGTTGGTCAGTTGTATACGCCGCAGGATGCCGATCAATTGATGTTCTACAAGGAAGACAAGGCTGGGCAGATTTTGCAGGAAGGCATCAATGAAGCAGGCGCGATGTCATCGTGGATTGCCGCATCCACAGCCTACGCCAACCATGGTGTGGCGATGATGCCGTTCTATATCTACTATTCCATGTTTGGCTTTCAGCGTGTCGGCGATTTGATTTGGGCGGCGGGCGACCAGCGTGCGCGCGGCTTTCTGCTGGGGGGCACTGCCGGGCGCACCACATTGAATGGCGAGGGTCTGCAACATCAAGACGGCCACAGCCATCTGATGGCGGCGACCATTCCCAATTGTGTGTCCTACGATCCAACCTTTGCTTACGAACTGGCGGTGATTATTCAGGATGGTATGCGCCGCATGTATCAGGAACAAGAAGATGTGTTCTATTACCTAACTGTGATGAATGAGAATTACACGCACCCGGCCATGCCGAAAGGTACGGAGGCCGGCATTATCAGGGGCATGTATTTATTCAATGAAGGCAAAGCTCAATCCGCCACGGCACCTACGGTGCAACTGCTGGGCAGCGGGACTATTCTGCGCGAAGTAATCGCAGCAGCTGAATTATTGGTTAAAGACTTTGGCGTAGTCCCTGACATCTGGAGCGTAACCAGTTTTAATGAGTTACGTCGGGATGGACTGGATTGTGAGCGTTGGAACATGCTGCATCCCGAAGCAGCGCCACGCGTAAGCTATGCTGAACAATGCTTGGGCAAGCGCAAGGGACCAGTAATTGCTGCAACCGACTACATTAAAAGCTACGCTGATCAGATTCGTGCCTTCTTGCCTGGCAAATACAAAGTGTTGGGCACGGACGGTTTTGGCCGCTCTGATACGCGAAAGAAGCTACGCCATTTCTTCGAGGTTGATCGTTATTATATAGCAGTCACCGCGCTGAAAGCGCTGGCTGACGAAGGCACGGTAGCTATGAGCGAAGTCAGCAAGGCGCTCAAACTATACAATATCAATCCCGACAAACCGAATCCAACTACGGTATGAGCGAGCAGGAGACACACGTGGCAGAAATCAAACAAGTGCTTGTGCCGGACATCGGAGATTCTAAAGATGTGCCGGTAATAGAAGTAATGGTAAAAGCGGGGGAAACGGTCAAAGCTGAGCAATCCCTGCTTACTCTGGAAACTGACAAGGCTACGATGGATGTGCCCGCTCCATTTGATGGGGTAGTGAAGAATGTTAGAGTTAAAGTGGGCGATAAAGTATCGGAAGGCACACTGATTTTATCGATGGAAACCAGTGCAACGGAAACGTCTGCTGTGGTTAGCCCCACCACAACACCGGCCCCGGTAAAAGAAGCTGAAAATTCAGCTGCAGCAACACCTGTTGAAGCACCTGCAGCGCCTACTACAGTGCCTACTGTCGCGCCTACTACAGTGCCTACTGTCGCGCCTACTGACTTGCCAAGTAACCATACAGGCAAGGCGCATGCCAGTCCGTCCATTCGTCATTTTGCGCGCGAACTGGGAGTTGATCTCACGCGAGTAAAAGGCAGCGGAAGAAAAGGACGCATTACCAAAAATGATGTGCAGAGCTTCGTTAAAACTGCGCTTGCACAACCGCAAGGTGGCACGGGTGGCGGTGGTTTGCAGGTAGCAGCCATGCCGGCAGTGGATTTTTCCAAGTTTGGTATCATCGAAACCAAACCACTCTCGCGCATCAAGAAGCTTTCTGGTGCCAATCTTCATCGCAACTGGGTCTCCATTCCGCACGTTACCCAACACGATGAGGCTGACATCACTGAGATGGAAGTTTTCCGCAAGGAGCTTGGCGAGGAATACTCAGAACAGGGAATAAAAATTACTCCAGTGGCATTCTTGCTCAAGGCTGCGGTGACAGCAATGCAACAATATCCGAATTTCAATTCATCATTAGATGCTAGCGGTGAAAACTTGGTGCTAAAAAAATATTGTCACATCGGCGTGGCAGTGGATACGCCAGATGGCCTGATGGTGCCAGTGTTACGTGATGTGGACCAAAAGGGCATAGTTCAACTAGCCAAGGAGTTGGGCGAAATTAGCATAATGGCACGGGAGAAAAAGCTCACCGCAGCCGCCATGCAAGGTGGCTGTTTCACTATTTCCAGTCTGGGCGGCATCGGCGGAACAGCGTTTACACCTATAATTAATGCGCCAGAAGTGGCTATTCTGGGTGTGTCCAAGGCATGCATCAAACCAGTATTCAAAGAGGGAGGATTTGTGCCACGGCTTATGTTGCCACTGTCGCTGTCATATGATCATCGCGTAATCGATGGTGCGGAGGCGGTGCGTTTCACGAGCTATCTTGGCAAAGTATTGTCGGATGTTCGCCGATTGGTGCTATAACCCGTGAATCAAGCCCCCATCGGTATATTGGGCGGCACGTTCGACCCTGTCCACAATGGTCATCTGCGCTTGGCTCAGGAAGCGCTGGAGCAATGCAGTCTGGCTGCAGTATACTTTATTCCAAGCGGTACGCCACCGCACCGCACTGCGCCGCACGCTAGTGCTGAGCAGCGCTTGGATATGGTCCGTCTGGCACTACAAGGCAACGCGGCATTCGTGCTGGATGATCGTGAAATTTATCGCATCGATCCATGTTATACGGTTGACACTCTTACTACGCTGCGTGCCGAGCTAGGTATGCAACAGCCGCTGTGCTTGTTGATGGGCGGCGATGCCTTCCTGCTGTTACACTCTTGGCATGAGTGGAAAAGTTTGTTCGAACTGGCACACATAGTGGTCATGCAGCGTGCCGGGCACCCACTTGGCAACATTATAAATGGAGCTAACGAGGCTTTGCGCGATGAATACAGGGCACGCCTTGCTCCGGCGCCCCGCATTCTGCGTGACTCGCCTGCCGGAGCGATCCTAGTGGCGGATATGCCTGACCTGGAAATTTCCGCCACTGATATTCGTAAACGTTGTGCCGAAAATAAAAACATACATTACCTGCTACCAGACTTAGTAGCCGATTACATTCAATTACATCACCTATATACCTAACATGCTAACCATTGAAGAAAAAATCCTGGCCGTAGTGACCGCATTGGAAGACATTAAAGCCAATGATATCAACGTACTCGATACCAGCAAAAAGAGTCAGTTATTCGATCGCATGGTGATCGCAAGCGCCAATTCACCGCGTCAAACCAGGGCTTTAGCTGATCATGTATCCAAGCAACTCAAGCTGCGCGGCGAGCCAGCACTCAGCATAGAAGGTGAAGAAAGCGGGGAGTGGGTGCTAGTTGATCTCGGCGAAGTGGTAGTACATATCATGCAGCCTGCCGTGCGCGCCTACTACCAGTTGGAAGAGCTATGGAGCATGAGGCATCTGCCACCTAAGACGGATAGCGAGACAAAATGAAACTGTGGTTGGTGGCGGTCGGGCACAAGATGCCAGCCTGGATTACCACGGGCTTCACAGAGTATGCCAAGCGCATGGCACGCGAGGCCCAAATCGAACTTATAGAAATAAAACCGGAGCCGCGAACCACCGGGAAAAGCGTAGCGCAGATGATGGAGGCAGAAGCGCAGCGTATATTAACCGCTCTGCCTAAGGATGTGCTGCGCATTGCGCTGGACGAGCGCGGTGCGCATTTCTCCACCAAACAGCTGGCGCAACAAATGCAAGGTTGGATGGGCGGTGGACGTGACGTGGCCTTCATCATAGGGGGCGCGGATGGCTTGCACGAATCCATAAAAAACAGTGTGCAGCAGCTGCTAGCGCTGTCGATGATGACACTGCCGCATGGCTTGGTGCGCGTACTGCTGGCGGAACAGTTGTATCGTGCCCACAGCTTGTTGCACAATCACCCTTATCATCGTGAATAATGCAGCCCGCTAATATAGGATTTTAAAGAACCATGATGCCTCACTCTCGTGTTTACCTCGCCTCGCAAAGCCCACGTCGCCGAGAGCTACTGAAGCAGATCGGGATTAATTTTGAAACGCTGCTGTTACGTTCCAGCTTATCCCGCAAGCTGGATGTAGATGAAACTCCGCGCAAAAATGAGTCACCTGAAGTACATGTGCAAAGGGTTTGCCAGGAAAAAGTGAATGCCGGATGGAGGTTCCTGCAATCCCGAAATTTATTTCCCCTCCCGGTTTTGGCTGCCGACACCAGCGTTATTCTGGACGGCAAAATTATTGGTAAGCCGCAAGATCGTGAACAGGCTGCGGCCACTCTGCGTGTACTTTCCGGACGCCAACACCAAATATTGAGTGCTGTCGCAGTTTCCTTCGAAGAACGTACGGAAATGCGCCTGTCGGTTAGTAAGGTAACAATGGCTAAGATTAGCGAAGAGCGCATCCGGCGCTACATCCTCACCAGCGAGCCGCTAGACAAAGCTGGCGCGTATGCCATCCAAGGTCACGCTGCGGTATTCGTACAACACATAGATGGCAGTTACTCCGGTGTGATGGGCCTACCCCTGTTCGAAACGGCTGAACTGCTGCAAATATTCGGTTACACCATTCTGTGAATGACGAAATTCTTATCAACGTTACACCGCAGGAAACTCGCGTTGCAGTCGTGCAACAGGGAATTGTGCAACAACTCCACATTGAGCGCGGCAGCAATCTCGGAGTAGTCAGTAATGTGTATATCGGACGCGTGAAACGCGTACTGCCTGGTATGCAATCCGCCTTCATTGACATTGGGCTGGAACGCTCAGCTTTCCTGCATGTGGCGGACATCTGGGAAAACCGCAATAACAGCGATGCTGCTAAGCCCATCGAGAAAATGCTGTATGAGGGGCAGAGCCTGCTGGTACAAGTCATCAAAGATTCCATCGGCGGCAAAGGCGCCAGGCTTTCCACACAGATCAGTATTGCCGGGCGTCTGCTGGTGTTGCTGCCGCAGCAGCAGGAATCACACATCGGGGTATCGCAACGCATTGAGCTTGAGGCCGAACGCGAACTTCTACGCGCCAAGCTGCAGCAGTTGTTGCCCGACAATAGCAGCGGCGGCTATATCATCCGCACCATGGCGGAGACTGCGACGGACAAAGAGTTGCTCGCCGACATGGAGTATCTCAATAAGTTGTGGATAAAGCTCCAGGAGCAAGCGAAAACATCCTCAGCCCCTTTTTTGTTATATCAGGAACTGAACATCAGCCTCTGCGTGTTGCGCGATTACGTCAACGAAGGCACAACGCGCATCTTAGTGGATTCACTCGAAACTTATCAACGAATGGCTGCCTTCGCACAGGATTTTATCTCCAGCGCGATGTCTCGACTGGAACACTATGTTGGCGAGCGTTCGCTATTTGATCTGTATGGAGTAGAAGAGGAAATTGAGCGTGCGCTGTCACGCCGCGTAAACCTCAAATCTGGGGGCTATATCATCATTGACCAGACCGAAGCGCTCACCACGGTCGACGTTAACACCGGTGGCTTCGTTGGCTCGCGTAATTTTGACGACACCATCTTCAAGACAAATCTGGATGCCGCACAAGTCATTGCGCGCCAGTTGCGACTGCGGAATTTGGGCGGCATTATCATCTGCGACTTTATTGACATGCATAACCAGGAGCATCGTGATGCCGTACTAGAAGAATTAAAAAAGTCGCTGGCATGCGATCACACCCGTATCACAGTAAATGGTTTTTCCACTTTGGGACTGGTGGAAATGACACGCAAACGCACGCGCGAAAGTCTGGCGCACATACTATGTGAGTCCTGCCCCACCTGCGATGGACGCGGCGAAGTAAAGACCGCACAGACCATATGCTATGAAATTGTGCGCGAAATTACGCGCGAAGCGCGCCAGTTTAACGCTCGTGAATATCGCATCCTGGCTTCGCAACTGGTCATCGGTCTGTTTCTCGACGAAGAGTCACAAAGCTTGGCTCAGCTTTCTGATCTTATCGGCAAACCTGTGTCATTACAGGTGGAAAGCTTATATAGCCAAGAGCAATACGACATTATCTTAATGTGATTTTTCTGGAATATCTATTCGATACTGCGGTAATTCCCCGTTAACAAGTTGATAGTATATAGAAACAGATGATACCCATAATGGCGCCAAGCATTTGCAGCAGATGCACAAAATGGGCACAAGTGGCGATGCCGACCACAACACCTGCGAGATAGAGCCACGTTTGTGGCAAAAAAATCCAATACGTATGCCTCTGCTTCGATAGCCTCAAACATTACCAGTCCATGGGCGTAGCCATGAAAAAATCTGAACGAGACGATGATTAACAACGCTGAACCGTACTGAAATCTTCAGCGAGATTGCTGTGATTGCTCCCAGCACAAACCCCGCTAAAAAAAGTCACATAAATGATGAGTTACCGTCATTCGAATACTATTTTTAGTGAAAATTATATAATCTCTGAATGCGATAGGGATAAATGAACGATACTAAAGCTAACTCATATATGGTTTAACCAACGGCCTGCCCCATCTTGAAAATAGGCAGGTACATCGCTACCACCATACCGCCGATTAGTGTACCTAGCACTACCATAATGATAGGCTCCATCAGGCTGGCCAGCGCCGCCACGGCATCGTCTACTTCCGCCTCAAAAAAATCTGCCACTTTGTTTAACATGCCATCCAGTGAACCTGCTTCTTCTCCTATTGCTACCATTTGCAATACCATGCTAGGAAATACACCTACATTTTGCATGGCTTCCGTCAGGGTGCCACCTTGGCTGACTTCCCGCTGGATTATCTTGGTTGCATCAAAATACACCACGTTGCCCGCTGCACCTGCTACCGAGTTAAGCGCCTCCACCAATGGCACTCCGGCGGCAAACATGGTTGCCAGTGTGCGTGTCCATCGTGCTATTGAGGCCTTACGGATTACACTTCCGAATATTGGTAGCTTGAGCATTACTCTATCCATAGCGTCCTGCATTTTTTTGCTACGTTTCCAGAAATAGAAGAATGTGTAAAGCCCCCCTCCTAAAGTACCGAAAATCGCCCACCAATAAGCAACGAAAAAATCGGAGATGCTCATCATAATTAGCGTAGGCGCGGGCAAATCTGCGCCAAAACTGGAGAACAACTGCTTAAATGCCGGTATCACAAAAATCATTATCACTGCGGTGATAATAAAGGCGATTGCAATAATTGAAACTGGATACATTAACGCCCCTTTGATTTTGCTCTTGATGGCCAGCGTTTTTTCCTGGTAGGTCGCCAAACGTTCCAACAAGCTATCCAGAATACCAGCGTGCTCGCCCGCGCCTATCAAATTGCAAAACAGATCGTCAAAATACAGTGGGAATTTCCGGAATGCCTGTTCCAAACTACTACCAGTTTCTACATCAGTTTTAATGTCGTTAAGCAAGCGGGAAACAGAAGGGTTGTGGTGTCCTTTGCCTACAATGTCGAATGATTGTAGTAACGGTACGCCGGATTTCATCATGACCGCAAGCTGCCGCGTAAACAGGGTGAGGTCTTTCTGTGTGATTTTTTTTCCTCCACCACTGCGGGTTTTTTTTATACTGGTAGCATTAATGCCTAGTCGTCTCAGCTGTATGGCAGCAACGGCATTGCCGGCAGCACGTACCTCACCTTTTACCAGTTTGCCGGATTTATCCTTACCCTCCCATTGATATTGGAATTCTATTTTTTTCAGTTTTTCTGCTGCCATGACGTTCCCTTAATGACAATTCGCAACAAAGTTAAGCAATCTGTTATGAAGTAATATAAAGCTGTTCAGCGCAGAATGATCAGTACGTGACCGCCTCGGCTCATTGAAGCCACTCACTTTTATTTTTATCGGTCATTTCAAGCCGAGCTTTAATTGCTTTGTAAGCCTGCGGCTAATCCTCCACGTCTTGGATAGCGGCTGTGGGAAACTTTTTATCGCCCTTGCTACACAATCTTGAAGCTGAATTATCTAAATTAGGTAATCTGACGAAGATTGAACATTAACCTGAGCATCTATGCAAAGCTTTAAGTGATGTGGATCGGAGCACTGGTTTGAAGAATTACTGCCGGGGTACAAATTTAGGATACTCCAAAGGCCAGTGTCGAGAGATCTATAAATGTGTGATGATATTCAGCCAGCAATTAAGGTGCGAAGTAGTGGAATTGAATATGCAGACGGATCACGTACACTGATTGGTAAAGTTGCCACCTAGTTTATCGGTATCGGCCTTGATGGAGATACTGAAAGGTCGGACGGCGATAAAGTTGTTCAGCGTATTTCCGTTTCTCAAGAAAGGACCCTATTGAGGCAATCATTTCTAGGCGAAGTGCTATTGTGTTGACACGGCGGGACTGAACGGAGAGATGGTAAAAAGTACGTGCGGTTTCAAGAGAAGGAAGAGCAGCATCAGGTGCAATTGCAACTGGACCCTGGCAGAGCGCCTGCTCGGAATGCGCGATAGGTGTGCTCCCCTCTTGGGGCATTACGCAATACCACATCCTACTAACGTAGTATGTTTACTCCATGTTGGTGCGCTTTTAGTTTTTTACGCTCTTCGATACGAAAAGCATTCAGTCACCGCTTATGCAGGTGTAGCATGTGACGTTCCCCAATGCATCGGCGTTTTTCAGTATCCGACCCCAGTTTCTCCTTGTGATGCTGGGCTTCATTTCGTTCAGTCCAACCAGGCTAAAACTTAAACCGAATATTGCTTTGTAAATTATGAGTGAATAAGTTTCTATCTGTTTTATCGTCCACGTACTGTCCCATGTAACCTAAATCGACGCCTATTTTATTAGTAAATTGATAACTCAATCCACTAAACACACGGTTTTCAGAAAAGCCTCGTTTACCAAAACTATTTTTATTGACATAGAAAAGAACTTCATCACCTAAGTACGCACTGAGACCGTTTACAAATGGTATTGGGTGGCTAAACTGTACCAACTGCCTAGGACGAACACCGACATTGCCCGTCTTCTCGTTAATTCTTTGTTCCACACGTGTCCGCGCCATTAACGTGAAGCTGCCACCTAGTGTTTGCTTCCAGAGAAAATCTTGATAAGGCCGACTTTCTTTAAAAGACGATTTGTTAAGTGGGTCAATCCAATTGCGGACATAACCACCCCAAAACGACGCATTTGAAGTCACTTGATAACCCATTTGACTAAACAATATATTTTCGGTGAATCTCAAGCCTTTTGCAGAGTCATCACGGGTACGTGTTTGGTTCATGATTTCCCATTTAACTTTTTCGAGATTAGGCGACACCGATTTTAAATCACCTTGCAACGTAAAAGCGGTCCATGTGCCGAACATATTGTTTGTGCTTGGCTCGCCCGCAAAACTCGCTGTCGAATGAGCCAACAATAAGGTGCTTAGCATTAAAGTTTTTTTATCTATACTCATGAATTTATTTCCTTTTATATAGGCTCCAACCGTTGCTTCACTATAGAAAAATATAAACACGTACACGTACAGGTGCAGCAACACAAAGATTAAAACCACTGCTGTGATGCATATGATAATCAGATCATGAATACAAATCGTTATTGTTCATATAAATCGCCAAAAGCATAATAAACAACTTGCGATATCTGTCAAGCCCCGCCTGTTTATAAACGCGCTTAACAAATAAAACTGGTTTTTTGCGTACCATTTGTTAAATGACTGGATGGGCGACAGGTGATACAAAGCGCGCTGCGGGATAGGCTGGTTGTAGACATTAAATAGAGGGGCAAAGTCGTCACAAGCTCTGTGGTGTAGGCCGAAGAAGGTTTGCTTCACCACGTCGCTGATGCGGTCATTCCACGCTCAATGGTGCCGCGCAAGATCGAGAATAAGAGCTGTAAGCTGGGAGGTTTCTGTGGTTCGAATGGTGAATTGATTTATTTTACCTTGCACGGCTTGATACACCTGCAACCACTGTCAAGTGACAATTTTGCCGCTATTTCCGCTTACTTCAACTGTGCGAACTTGCGCGGCCACTTTGTCCAGCACGCCGTTAACGAATTTGTGACCGTCTGTACCACCAAAAATTTTGGCAAGTTCTACTGCTTCGTTGATAGCCACACGATAGGGGATTTCTGGAAAATATATTAATTCATAGGCGCCGATCAGCAGCACAGAAAACTCAATCGGGCTGAGTTCATCCAAGGTGCGATCAAGATGCATAGCAATTGCCGTCTCAAGATCGGCATGTTGGGTCAGTACGCCACGCAGCAGCTTACTGAAAAACTCTACATCGTAGCGACCCACTCCTTTTTCAGCGCGAATTTGTTTTTCGATTTGTTCTTGATCATCACTAGTCAAGCGCCATTGATAGATACCCTGCAAAACTAGTTCGCGCGAGCGGCGGCGCGAACTTTTGGGAGGTGCTTTCGCCTTGATGGCTGGTTCGGTCATGCCAAATCCTTCAATAAATTTGCCATCTCAATCGCCACTAGCGCAGCTTCCGTGCCTTTAGTATTCATGCGTTCTTCTGCCTGCTCTTCGACATCGGTTGTAAGAATGGCATTGGCGATGGGCAAACCGCCATGCAGTTGTACTTCGCTCACCCCGCGTGCGGATTCATTCGCTACAATTTCGAAGTGGTAAGTGTCCCCGCGAATTACCGCGCCCAGCGCGATAAGCGCGTCGAACCTACCACTTTGCGCCATGCATTGCAGCACCAACGGTATTTCCAGTGCACCCGGCACGCTTGCCAGCGTGATGTCCGAATCGCTCACACCTTGCTGGACAAGCTGCCCACGACAGGCAGCCAGTAGACCTTCGCAAATTACAGGATTGAAGCGGCTTTGTACGATACCAATACGCATTCCTGTGCCGTTCAGACTCTTTTCGATTTCTTTCATTATTTATCCTGATAGCCCGCCCAGCTTACCTTTGACAGGAAAGGCTGAAAACGCTTGTAATGTAATGAGTAATTGAAGACATCTCTGATTTATTCGTGTGGTGCATAACCAACAACTTCCAGGCCGAATCCCGCCATGCTCGGCAGCTTGCGCGGTGTAGCAAGCAGACGCATTTTGCCGACATTCAGGTCGCGCAGAATCTGCGCACCGATGCCGTAACTGCGCAAATCCCACTGGGGGATATGGTGCGTCTCAGGCATTACTTCAGCACGCGCCAACAAATCACTCGAGGTTTCGTTGCGATGCAATAACACCAAAACCCCGGCGGATGAGTGACTAATTTTCAGCATCGCGTCATGCACACTGATTGAATTCGTGAAACTTGCCTGCTCCAGAAAATCCAGCACTGACAGCGGTTCATGCACGCGCACTAGCGTCTCAACTTGCGGCTGGATGTCACCCTTAACCAAAGCCAGATGGGTGCGCTGCGTAGTTTTGTCCACATAGCTGATTAGATCGAATGCGCCATACGCAGTTTGCACTGACCGTTTTGCCACGCGCTCGACGAGCTTCTCATGCTGGCTACGATGCTCGATCAGGTCGGCAATGGTACCGATCTTCAAGCTATGCAGTTTCGCGAACTTTATCAGGTCAGGCAAGCGTGCCATCTCACCATCATCTTTTAAGATTTCGCAGATAACCGAAGCGGGAGTCAGCCCTGCCAATTGCGCCAAATCACAACCCGCTTCGGTATGACCCGCACGCACCAGCACACCGCCTTTTTGTGCCATCAGAGGAAAAATATGTCCCGGCTGCACGATGTCTGCAGGTTTGGCATTTTTATTCACGGAAACCTGCACGGTGCGCGCGCGATCGGTTGCAGAAATTCCCGTCGTCACACCACTCGCCGCTTCAATGGAAAGTGTGAAATTGGTTCCCAACGGGGAACCATTGTCGCGCACCATTAACGGCAGGTTAAGCTGTTTGCAATGCGTGTCTGTCAATGTCAGGCAAATCAGTCCGCGCCCATGCTTGGCCATGAAATTTATTTTCTCAGGCGTAACGAATTCGGCGGCAAACAACAAATCGCCCTCGTTCTCACGGTCTTCCTCGTCCACCAGCACTACCATGTGTCCGTCACGGATTTCGGCAATTATTTCTTGTATCGGTGCAATATCTGTCATGTTCATCAACCCCGTGCTTGCATAATACGTTCAACGTAACGTGCAATAAGGTCAATTTCCAAATTGACCTTATTGCCAGCACTCAACTCGTTCAGTGTGGTCACCTCTAATGTGTACGGAATTAAATTCACGCTGAACACATCACCTTCCACCTGATTCACTGTCAGGCTCACACCATTGATTGTGATGGAGCCTTTTACCGCGATGTATTTCGCCAATGATTGCGGCACACGCACGCTAAGTTTCCAGCTTTCGTCGAGATCGGTAAATTCCACCACCTCACCCACGCCATCCACATGGCCACTCACCAGATGTCCGCCCAGCCGATCAGCCAAGCGCAGCGCTTTTTCCAGATTGACACGAACACTCTGTTCCTCCAGCCCGACCGTACAATTCAATGTTTCTCGCGACACGTTTGCACTGAAACGATTGCCATCAATTTTTACTACAGTCAGACACACGCCGTTCACTGCAATGCTGTCGCCAAGCTGCACGTCCTCCATGTCAAGCAAACGAGTGGCTACGGAGAGAATCAGACCCCCGTCACAACCTTCCGTGTGCTCAATGATGCCCACGTCTGCGATGATGCCACTAAACATGATGCACTCTGATTTCGTCGGGCGCATACAACTTAACGTTTTCCAAAAATTTTCCCCATTGATATTTGGCTTGCATAATTAACTCAATTAAAACAGAAACAATTGAATGGAATTTTTTTCCATATTAGTTCACATGTGGATTAATTTTTTAATATGCTTCTACTGCTCTTGGATCGAATCCCATTCCCCCAAAAGTGCCTCTAATCAAGACAAGTAAATATTCATTTATGACGCACTCGTGCCACGATACGCAAATCTTTACCGACATTACGCACATCCTGCCATTCCAATTCCACGCGCTGGTCCAGCTTAGTAAATTCGCCCAGTTGCGCCATGCCACGCGCCACATCACCGAGCAACTGAGGTGCAATATACAGCACCAACTCATCCACCCGCCCCGCTTGGAGCAGCGCGCCATTCAGTATACTACCCGCTTCCACCAGCACTTCGTTGCAGCCGCTTGCAGCCAGATCGCGTAGCATCGAAATTAGATCTACACGCCCACACGCATCTGGCAACACAACAACGCGCACACCCAATTTTTCGAGTGCGGCCATTTTTTGGATGTCGTGTGTTGCAGTGTAAACCACCACATTACCTCCGCACAGAATTCGTGACGTTAGCGGCAACTGCAGCTGGCTATCCAACACCGCACGCAATGGCTGACGCATGACTTTAATCTCAGGCGCACCCAATTGCGGTCCACGTACGTTAAGCTGCGGATCATCAGCCAGCACCGTACCAATGCCAGTAAGCACTGCGCAGGAGCGCCCGCGCCAGTGTTGCACATCTTGTCGCGCTGCTGCTCCAGTAATCCACTGGCTCATACCATTATTCAATGCCGTACGTCCATCCAGACTCATGGCGATCTTGCTGCGTATCCACGGTAAGCCACGCGTCATACGTGAGGAAAATCCAATATTCAGTTCACGCGCCGCAACTTCCATCAATCCGCACTCGACCTCGATACCTGCAGCACGCAATTTCTCCATACCTTGTCCTGCCACCTGCGGATTAGGGTCTTGCATTGCCACCACCACGCGTGTCACACCTGCACCAATCAACGCGTCGGCGCAAGGAGGCGTTCTGCCCTGATGGCTGCAAGGCTCGAGCGTAACGTAAACAGTTGCACCGCGCGCCGCCTCACCAGCTGCGCGCAATGCATGCACTTCCGCATGAGGTTCGCCAGCATTTTGGTGCCACCCCTCTCCCACGATCTTGTCATCGCGCACCAGCACACAACCGACTCGCGGATTGGGGCTGGTGGTACACAGACCGCGCTCTGCCAGGCGCAATGCACTAGCCATCCACAAACTATCTTGCGTGGACAGCATCTTTAACTCACTTGAGGTTTGGATTTTACAGGTGATTTGCGCACCGCTTCGATCGCCTCAGAAAAGTCTCTAACATCCTGGAAGCTTTCGTAAACCGAAGCGAAACGAATATAGGCCACCTTGTCCAGCTTCAACAATTCCTTCATCACCATCTCGCCGATTTGCCGGGAGCCGACCTCCCGTTCACCAAGAGCGAACACTCGTTGTATCACGTGATCTATGGCCGCATCCACCAGCTCTGTAGGAACCGGACGCTTATGTAGCGCACGACTAAAACTGGTGTTCAGCTTTTCTTCATCGAACTCAGCGCGCATACCGTTCTGTTTGACCACTTGGGGCATTCGCAGCTCGACTATCTCATAGGTGGTAAAGCGTTTTTCGCAAGTTAGGCAGCGGCGGCGGCGGCGAATGCTATCACCCTCCTCGCTATCGCGTGTATCCACCACTTGGGTGTCTGGCCCTTTGCAGAATGGGCATTTCATAGGGTTGAAGAATAAAAAGCGAGAAACGGCAATCGAAAAACGGAAATTGAGGCGTACCGATACGAATAAAAAAACATAGTCCTCCGGTTTTTCTTAACCTTCCTTCCTTCCGCTGCGCTTCTAACCATATACTGGAAATTTCGCGCATAGCTGCTTCACATCCTCAGCCACACGATTTATCACCGCATCATCATTCGGTGCATTCAGTACATCCGCAATCAGATGCGCCAGCTTCTCCGCTTCCAATTCTTTAAAGCCGCGCGTGGTCATTGCCGGGCTGCCAATGCGAATACCGCTGGTAACGAATGGTTTTTGTGGGTCGTTAGGGATAGCGTTCTTGTTCACCGTGATGTGTGCTCGCCCCAGCGCCGTCTCGGCGTCCTTGCCGGTTATGTGCTTGGACTGCAGATCCACCAGGAACATGTGGCAGTCGGTGCGTCCAGACACAATGCGCAGGCCGCGTTCCTGTAACACCTTGGCCATTACGCGGGCGTTGTCGATCACCTGTTTCTGGCATTCTTTGAATTCCTTGGTCATCGCCTCCTTAAACGCCACAGCCTTGGCGGCGATTACATGCATCAAGGGGCCTCCCTGTATACCAGGAAATATCGCGGAATTAAGCACTTTCTCAAACTCCGCCTTAGCCAGGATAATACCGCCACGTGGGCCACGCAACGTCTTATGGGTGGTGCTGGTGACAAAATCAGCGATACCCACTGGGCTGGGATAATAACCGGCCGCCACCAGTCCGGCGTAATGAGCCATGTCCACAAACAAATATGCCCCCACGCTGTCGGCAATGGCGCGGAAACGCTTCCAGTCGATCACCAAAGCATAGGCGGAAGCACCGGCAACAATCATCTTGGGCTTATGTTCCTGAGCCAGCTTTTCCACTGTGTCGTAATCAATCTCTTCTTTTTCGGTGAGGCCATAAGTAACGGCGTGATACAGCTTGCCACTAAGATTCATAGAAGCGCCATGAGTCAGATGGCCGCCATGCGCCAGCGACATGCCAAGGATGGTGTCGCCCGGCTTGAGCATCGACAGATATACCGCCTGATTGGCTTGCGAGCCGGAATGCGGTTGGACATTGGCATATTCAGCACCAAACAAAGCCTTTACACGATCAATAGCCAGCTGTTCCGCCACGTCCACGTATTCGCAACCGCCGTAGTAGCGCTTTCCGGGATACCCTTCGGCATATTTGTTGGTCAACTTGCTACCCTGCGCTTCCATCACTGCTGGGCTGGTGTAATTTTCTGAAGCGATCAGCTCAATATGATCCTCCTGACGGCGACTTTCATCCTGGATCGCTGTCCATAATTCAGGGTCAGTATGAGCAATAGTGTTTTTATTAGAGAACATGAGGGATTTCCAATAGGTCAATGAAGGGGAAAGGCACGCATTTTATCACGTTGGCAGGGAACAAACTTGCTACAGCCACATGGGCGCAAGCACTATAAAACTTACATCACTCAGCAAACTCGCGTCCCACCGGTAATAAATGGGGTTGCGTCTATCAGGCGTAACACGGAAAAATGTGATCGCCGATAACGATACATTCGCCGCGCTTCGGCAACTGTCCGGCCGACCTGAGCACCAAACAACCGAAGGCATCTCACATGAGGGCTTGTTCATTACCCATTGCTGCGCACTAAAATTTATTTGCGAGCCTCTACTTCGTGGCTTACCTGCTTGAGGGTGCCTCTAAATATTTCAAGTTTTAGACAATACAAGGCACGAATAAAAAATGCGAGCGCCGCATACAATTGATATGAAAGTAATAATTTTTTAACAACGCCATATTGTGGCGAAACTTGGATTCTTAGAGGTGAACTTAAACTGCTTTAAATAAAATCACGCTTTAAGATTATTTATACATAAAGAAACCCTTATTAAACTAGAACTTTGTAAGGATCAACATACCCTAATTTTGCCAGCAACTTAGTTTCCAGCGCTTCCATTATGACGGCATCCTGCTCATTTTCGTGATCATACCCTTGCAAATGCAGGGCTGCATGGATGGCGAGGTGAACGTAGTGAGCTCGCAAATCCTTGCGTTGCTCGCACGCTTCCTGCTCCACCACTGGCGCGCAGATCACGATATCGCCATACAGAAATGCGGCAGTATCAGTCAATTGGTCGGCATCTGCGTAAGTAAACGTAAGTACGTTAGTCGCGTAATCCTTGCCGCGAAATTGTTTGTTCAGCGCACGTCCTTCTATTTCGTCTACGATACGTAGCACCATGTGCACATCGCGCTGCAATGCAGCCTTTATCCAACGGCGGAACTGCTGACGTGTGGGTAGATCAATCCCCACGACCGCATACTGAACCGTAAGGGATAATTTATGCGCAGCCATAGTCCTCAATTCAAAACCAAGTTATTGAACAACGTGTTGTATGTACTGTAAATGGAATAATAGTAGCTCTCTAAAATAATCAGAAGCTGTCTCGCAATAATTTTACCTGACTTTGTCATGCACCCGACGAAGTATGATGAATTTCCGCGATGCGCAGCGTGTAGTCAATCCCAATTCGACGCCATCCGCCACAGACTGGTTCATCCGATTGAAGTGCTTCCCGAGCCGGGCAGCACTTGCATCAGCGACACTGATTACGCTGAAACAAATTTGATTTCGGCGTGGTTTGATATGTAACTGTTATGCCGGACGAAAAACTAGCGCGTGCGATTACACAATTACCGCAAGTAGCAGGATGTTCCACTTCATCATTCGCACCGTGGAGAAGAGCGCGAGTACGGCAAGCGAAGAGCTGACGAGTTAAAATAGGCTATGTCGCAATTAGCTGTTGAATTGAGTTTGAAGATTTACCAAACCCCTAAAACATATGGTTGCGCGTTTTTGCGGTTAACGGAAAATCCTTCATCATTAAATGGTTACCAATAATCAACAGATAGCTATGACATAGTCTAAAATAATTCACAAGCACAGCAATAAGTCTGCACATTGAGTGTTCAAACTTGCAAAACGCTACAATACGCCACTCATTATAAATAATTGTCACTATGAAACTGATCTTAGGCATTGAAAGTTCTTGTGATGAAACCGGTGTCGCCATGTATCACATTGATCGTGGATTGCTGGCTCATGCACTGCATACCCAAGTAACCATGCACAATGAATATGGCGGCGTAGTGCCGGAACTCGCGTCACGCGATCACATCCATCGTATGCTCCCTTTGATACGCTTAGTAGCTTCTGAAGCCAAATGCCGCCTGCAAGATGTGAACGCTATCGCTTATACCCAAGGTCCCGGCTTGTCTGGTGCATTATTAGTAGGCGCAAGTATCGCTTGTTCGCTGGCATATTCTCTTAATATTCCTGCCATTGGCATCCACCATCTGGAAGGGCATTTGTTATCCCCTCTGTTGTCCGACGCCGAATTGAAGTTTCCTTTCATCGCGCTATTAGTTTCTGGCGGCCATACTCAACTTATGCGCGTGGATGGTGTGGGCAAATATACTTTGCTAGGGGAAACATTGGATGATGCCGCTGGTGAAGCCTTCGATAAGAGTGCCAAGCTTATTGGCCTTTGTTACCCAGGCGGCCCCGAACTGGCTAAGCTGGCCAATCAAGGTCGGCCTGGTCATTTTCGTTTGCCGCGCCCCATGCAACATAGCGGCAATCTTGATTTCAGCTTCAGCGGACTGAAGACTGCTGTGCTAACCCTGACTCGTAAACACACGCTAGATGAACAAACCCGTGCTGACATCGCCTATGCAGCGCAAGAAGCAATCGTGGACGTGCTGACTACCAAGTCCGTGGCTGCGATAAAGCAAACTGGACTTAATCAATTAGTGATCGCCGGCGGAGTAAGTGCCAACCAACATCTTCGCGCTCGAATCAAAGTGGCAGCCAGCAAAGGCGGCTTTCGCGTGTTCTATCCTGAACTTGAATTTTGCACCGACAATGGTGCCATGATCGCCTTTGCCGCCGCGCTACGCCTGCAAGAACAAGAGACAAAAAGCGATTACAGTTTCAACGTCAAGCCACGCTGGGATTTGCAACAGCTCAACTATTCTGAATGATTACCGCCTTTTTTAACAATGCGTCTTTCCTTGCCCGCCAACAAATTTTGAATATTGCTCTTGTGGCGCCAGATCAACAATAATGAAATTCCCACCAATGTCAGCACATATTCGGACGGCAAATCCAATGTAATTGCATAGATCGGCGCACCCACGGCTGCTAGCAATGCCGCCAGTGATGACAGGCGGAATACCAATGCAACCAATATCCAAGTCGCAGACACTGCCAACCCCAGCCACACATTAAGCGCTAGCAGCACGCCAAATGCGGTAGCTACACCCTTACCGCCTTTGAAGCGCAGGAAAACAGGAAAAAGGTGACCTAGAAATACTGCAAGCGCCACTGCTGCAACCAGCAACGAGTTCCCGTCCTGTGGCTCAAAGTGTTGTGCCACCCACACTGCTAGCCAGCCCTTCGCTGCATCACCCAACAATGTTAATATCGCAGCCCATTTATTGCCACTACGCAACACATTGGTCGCGCCCGGGTTATGCGAACCGTAAGTGCGCGGATCGGGCAATGCAAACACTCGGCTCATTATCACCGAGAAAGAAATCGAACCTAACAAATAAGCGCACACAACAAAAATCAAGTTCATCATTTGAAATACCTTAAAATGCGCTAGTGGTAAACTTTTCTTTAAGTTTATTTAAGCAAGCAAACGCCAAGCCAATCAAACTCAAATAGCTTTTTCATGGATATTATTTTTCTACGCGAACTTAAAGTCGAAACGCTCATCGGTGTATACGAGTGGGAAAAACGCGTTCCGCAAACTCTGCAACTGGATATGGAAATTGCGCTACCGAATACTCGCGCCTGTCAGAGTGACGATATACACGATGCACTTGATTACTCCGAAATCGTGCGCCACATCCAAAGCGCGTTAAGCAACCACCACTTTAATCTGTTGGAAGCACTGGCCGAACGGATTGCCCAGATTCTGCTTACTGACTTCAACGTGCCATGGGTTAAAGTCAGCGTCGCCAAACTAAATGCTATACGCGATAGCCGCATGGTGGGCATCAGTATTGAACGCAGGCAGGCCGAGCCAAACTAATACTAAGATTTAAAACAACTAATTCAATTCGATAAGCCGCTAACTCACCGTCACTCGCCCAAATTTGCGCTTGCCTACCTGAACCACCACCACAGCACCTGTTTGTAGTTGTAAAGCTTTGTCGATCACCCGTTCGCCATCAAGCTTTACGGCTCCCTGAGTAATCATACGTAAGGCTTCCGATGTGCTTTCCACCAACCCGGCTTGCTTGAGTAATTGAGCAATACCAATATTTCCTGCACTAGCGGAAACGGTTGCTTCCGGCATATCTTCCGGCAGCACACCTCGCCTGAAACGTGCCTCGAATTCAGCTAGCGCCTCTTCAGCTGCGGCTTGATTATGGAAGCGCGTGACTATTTCTTGCGCCAGTAATACTTTAATATCGCGCGGATTACGTTCTTGTTCTACCTCTGCGCGCCATTTATTAATGGTGCTCATCGACTCAAATGACAGCAACTCCAGATAACTCCACATTAATTTGTCTGAAACAGACATTAACTTGCCAAACATGTCCTGCGGAGACTCAGTGATACCAATATAATTACCAAGGGACTTGGACATTTTGTTTACCCCATCCAACCCCAGCAATAATGGCATGGTAAGCACACACTGTGGCGGCTGGCCATAATGTTTTTGTAGCTCGCGCCCCATGAGTAGATTGAATTTCTGGTCGGAGCCACCTAATTCTATGTCGGCTTTGAGCGCCACCGAATCGTAACCCTGTATCAGGGGATAAATAAATTCATGAATGGCGATTGCCTGATTACTTTTGTAGCGTTTGCCGAAATCATCGCGCTCCAGCATACGCGCAACAGTATGGGTAGCTGCTAGCTTAATTAAATCAGCTGCGCTAAATTTATCCATCCAAGCAGCATTAAAAACAATTTCGGTTTTATCCGGGTCCAGCACTTTGAATACTTGCTCACGGTAACTTTCCGCATTTTCTAACACTTGTTCACGTGACAGCGGTGGGCGAGTCGTATTTTTGCCAGTCGGATCGCCTATCATGCCGGTAAAGTCGCCAATTAAAAATAGCGCATGGTGACCAAGATCCTGTAACTGCCTCATTTTGTTGAGCAATACAGTATGTCCAAGATGCAAATCCGGTGCAGTGGGATCAAACCCAGCCTTGATGCGCAAGGGGCGACCCAGTACCAATTTGTGATTTAATTCGGTTTCCAACAACAACTCGTCGCAACCACGTTTGATCACGCCTATGGATTCTTGTAATGTCATGTTGAGCAGATTCTTTTATGTTCGTTAATCAATTGAGGTAAACAATCATTTATCCGTAAACTGAAACGGAGCTCGCAATTTTGCGTGGATACTAATGATGTATTTAATCGGAATATTTTACAGGCGACAGCGCAAGCAGGTTCGGTTGTATTTCTACCTCCCGTTACGTTTAAACGCCAGCTATACGAAAAAACCGGCAGAATGAACATCAGCTTCCATTATTGACAACCTACTTCAAGCGCTTCCCCTAGGCGATGAAGTAGTTAACTAATGTGATCGGGGAGAAGTACAACGTGCGGTGGATTGCTCTGTCACAGACCGTGTATAGTGCTGGAATTTGAATACATTTTCAGCATTTTCTGAAATGCCGATGCAATATACCAAGCCACCAATAAGCGTTGCACTTCGAAATTGAATCCGCGTTATTTTAAAGACTCAATTGAAATTCCATGCTCACTAGACCATGGAACAGGCCACGACCAAACAGTTAATGCGTATTTAGTTCCAGATGTTACATCTAGAGCTTGATGAGGGTGCGTAACCTGTCCCGGCCAAAAAAGAGCATGTCCAACGGGAAGATCTTTGTTATTGTAATCTTGCCGAGGAAAAGTAAGGGCGCCTCCAGTAAAGTCATTATTAAGCTTTACAAGCATAGACACAAGTGAGACATCATGATGTAGCCTCATGTTTTTTACATCATTTTCTCCATAACGTACCAAATAAGGAGAAGTAAATCCTAGAATATTCAACAGTGGGTAGACATAAAGAAGAGAAGGAAGACATTTGTCCATAATTTGTTTGCAAATATCTATTGAGAACACTCTGCTTAAATCATGAAGGTTAAGTTCAGAAGAGGCATATCCATCTGGATTGTGCGCATAAAATAATTCTGGTCTTGAATCTAAATCTTTAATAAGCCCCGCACAAAATTCAGGTGTCCAAAAAGGAGTCGAAAATATATCACTAGCGACCTGTGTAAATACTCCGCATTTAGGTGCTATGTAATCTTTGCTATGTAAAATTATCATTTTTATTTAACCCTAAAAAAGCCAGAATTCCTGGTTCGTCAGTTTTTAAAAAATTTACCAAATACATGAATAATATTGCTGTCCGTCATGGTAGAGCAAAACATTGAGCAGCAAACCAGTCACCCTGAATCTGTAGCCAAATGAGCGTGTTTCGGCAAGCCCAGCTCGGATAGATTAAAGCATTTGATGGCCAACTCGATAAGCCTCCCAATGATCAGCATCGCATGCTTGATATACATTGCCGCACCACCTGCATTTAAATTTATATTAAATGAATCAGGCTAATTTTTTATTATTTTAATTTGATATTTAGAATTTTGGAGCTGAATTCTCTCTGGAAACGCACATCATTTCCTGAGTTATATAACGAAATCTGCCTCGCAAAGAGTATTAAGGACACCTCTAAAAATCCAATTTTGCGAGCAGCCGCTTTGCGGTTTGCCTGCTTACCCCGTTTCGTCACAATACAGCGTTACTCGAAAAAAATTATCGCTCATATATCAAACACATGCAACGCTCAAATATTTTACTTGTGCCTTGCCTAGAAACTTGAATTTTTAGAGGCACCATTAATAATGGTTGTCATGCACGAGTCTAAAAAAATTCAGCAGACCGCAATGAATCATGGCACAAAAACGATGGCACATCCAGAATTGTCAGACAATTTACCCCGAGACGGGGGCTATCGGTAACCTGTTCCCCGATCTTTTGAAACAGATGGGCATGAACGCGGGGCAGCATTAAATCGAGAAGACTGGAGTCTGGCGTCAACATAGCAGCGTTGTACAACAAGCGGTACGCAGTTTTGAGGAATCGCCTCGGCACAGTACTTTTGCGCTGGATGAATTCCATTCCATAAGTTTAATTTTACTACTCGCAAATGTGCATGCGTGGATTCATTTATACTGCTTTGCTTGGTCGTTTAAGAGGCTACTATGCTAGCGCAGCTCGACTCTCTAACGATCTTACAATAACGATAATTATGGAACCGCATGATTTTAAAGTTACAAAATAGTTGCCGTTACCTTGTCTTCAGTTCCGCTGCCTTATTATTGGCCGCCTGTTCCACCACAGAGCCTGCCAAAAATAGCAAGCAAATTCCTCAAAATAGTGATCGTAATTTTCTCAGCCAGCTTGGCAAATCAGATATTGATCGTTTGGCTGATGTAGAAATGCGTGAAAACACCGAAATCCTGCGTACGTTAATGATAAAACTTTATAAACGTAATCCGCGCGAACTCAGAAAAAACACCACAGCTAGCGCGGAAGAGATGGTGAAATCAGTATTCGAAAACCAGCATGGCTGGCGCTTCAAGGAAATTAGCGAGACACAAGGCTCCGATGCCATTCAACAGGCGTTCCGGCCTGATTATGAAGGTGACCGGGTAATGTCGTTGATCGTAGGCCTGCAAACGATGCTGATCAAAGCACATGGCGGAGAAACTGAATTTTATTTTAACGACATCATTGATCCTCAAAATATCTTTAATGCCGCGCGTAACGTCGAAATCGCTGTGTGGCAGCTCTCCAATAAGCGCGATGACCAAGGACAGCTTTTTTTGTTAACCAATGAACTGAATGACCATGAACATAATCTTAGCTTTGAACGTGAGTTCGGGAAAATTATCGGTAGCCTGGATTTGTTAGCAATCACGTTATCGGAAAAATTGCAGCGCGGCATTACACGCATAGTGCAGGCGCTCTCTACAGCAGTATTCTTACCATTAGGATTTTAGTCCACAGCCCACCGCCTAAACCCTTCTAATTCTTCCTTGAAGCGAAGAGCAATACATTGATTATTTGGTAGGGTTGTCAATCGGATAATTGAAAATTTTAAAGTACGGAAAAGCGGGATCAGGTCTCACATTCCAACAAAATGTTGGAATGTGAGACCTGATCCTGCGAATTCAAGTTTCTTTTATTATCCTTATGATGGGCCCTTATTAATCCTCGTCTAAATTTTCTCCCAAAAATGCATGAGAATATCAAAGTCAATTAATTGGTTTTAATATGGAAGCGTGGGCGCCTACGACTGTTAAATATGCAGTCTCGTTGTTTTCAGGATATAGGAAGGAACAGAAAGGGTGAATTGATGCTGGTCACGCCGATTCACCCTGGCTTTTGCTACCGCGAACAAATAGACTAAATTAATTCATGCGCTTAATAAGAATCTGGGCTGCCGGATTGCGCCAGTCATAAATTGCAGGATCAAGATCACCTATCCCGTGAATACCGTTGTGAACATGCACGAAACCTTCGCCGATGTCATTCGGCGAAAGGCCTTCTCCGCCACAGGCTGGGCCAACTACAGTGCCGCAAGACTCATCATTGGTTTCAGAGCCGGCATCATAAACATCAGCATAATAGGTAACGACTCGCTTACCTTTGGGCAGCTCAACATCTCTCAGGGCAATGAATGCATCATTAGTATTGCCAAGCATTGCGCCAAAGCTCACGTGATTCCTGCCAGAGTTCGCAGTTATTGACATCATTGTGGTTTCGCCAGGTCCGGTGCCACCGGCACCGACTTGTGCATCGCCATAACCCTGCGTGTTAATCAGCCGTGTCGCCATAGGATTGCCGTTACCGGTCTCAGCTAAAATGGCTAATTCTGGGGTTGGAACATCACCCGCGTTAAAAAATGACATGCCCGGTCGATGGGTGGCAGCCATAAGGGGAGTAATTGGTTGGCCAGGAGTGAGGTTGGTAATGGATATTTGGTATGTAATCCTGTCATGGCTCTTGTTCTTGTCCTCGCCCGCCCAGCTATTGGCAATATTGAGGGCGATGGCGCAAAGAATGCACCCTACAAACAGAGATTTTTTTATGTACATTGTGAAACTCCTTCTTGATAAGAATTGAAAATAGAGATGTCAATCTCTAAACGTAATGCCAAGCGAAATTTGATATGCGCAGCGCCAACATGGGTTGCTGCAATCTTATTTGCTTTGCTTACGACTATTCGTATCCGTTGGAAAAAAGGTTACATCAGACAAAAAAAGTGCATCACAGAAGGACAAAATCGTAATTACATATGCTTGGAGTGTTTATCCATCACGACAAGCACGTAATCACAGATAATTTTACTTAAAATGGGACATCGCACTTAGTGTAAGCCACAAGCAACGACTACCATTTCAAAATAATTTCTCCCAGCCATAAACCGATGAATCCGACAACAAGCATAGGTAGGTAATGCCATTCGACGACATGAATAATGGAATCATTCACTTCATACAGCCGCAGCCATAAAGCACCAATGCTGGATGCGGAAAGCAGTGCAAGGCCACCCGCCAGGCGGTAGTGTATGCTTGCATATTTGCGCAATGAATAAAATGTCCATATGGCTGGCAGCAATGAAACTATCATGATGCAATAGGTACATTCATAGGTATGCTCAGGCAAAAATGCGGGGAGATTGTCTGCGCTCCACGCGAAAAAAATGACGAGCAGGAACAGAGCGAACATAGGAATCGGTGCAAAGGTGATGATACGCTTCTGATGCAGATCGGGAAACGCTAGTAACGAACTACTAACTGATGTAGCTACAAAGATGCCGAACAGAGCCACAAGCTCGACAATAAACCACTTGTTTTCTATGACGTGCATAATATCTGGGCGCAAGCCAGAAAACACTAGTGCAATGGCCAGGTAGGCTGCTGCCGCAACGATCCACTTGAGGCTCTGCATGAACGGATGAGGCGCAGGCCGCAACTTTGTATCATCTTCAGTCAACGTTTTAATCAATTGTTCAATAGTATCCATCATTCCTCCAGGTGGCGCTTTAATGTCTTGTAAGCACGGTGCGCTGCAACTTTTACTGCCGTTTCTGTCATGCTGATTTTCTCAGCCACTTCCTTGGCTGTGTATCCCTCCTGATGCATCATCTGCAATATAAGCGCCTGCTTTTCTGGGAGCTTAAAGATTTCTCCGTTGATAGATTCGTAACTAATACGGGGTTCTGTTACATCTTCATGTAAAGTATTCTCCACTTCTGACACTTCTATGGCAAAACGCAGGTGATCGGCATAGCGTGTGCGTAGATAGTCTAACAATCTGAATTTGGCAATCGCATATGCCCATGGCTTATAGGGACGCAAGTCATTATAAGTATGGCGCGCCTTGTGAATGGATAACAGAATTTCCTGCAGCAAATCTTCTACGTCATGCTTAGAACTCAGTTTCTGTTTCAGAAAAGGTCGCAAAAAATGTGCGGTCTCCCGTAGCAAGTCAGCGTAAGCGCACTTATCCCCATCCAGAGCTTGTCGCATCAGCGTCTCAAGGGTTTTGGTAATTTTCGCCATCGAATTCCCGCATCATTTTTTTTTAATATCGAAGGGGTTCGCCCATCAGTCTGCCCCAGTCAATAGTATAGATGGCCCGGGGCCACACTCAATCAACAAGTACAAAACATTGTAAGTAAGGGGTCAAGCAGCTTGATCCATTATTTTTCGGGATGATCCGTGCTGTTGGGTAAATGATTATTTGCACCGACAGAAAATATTTCATCAACATGGTTTGGCATGACAAATAAATTATGAGGACACATTATTTAGTTATTATTAGCGCTTAATGATTTCAATATCAGGAAGATTATCTACCATCACTTGATAACTTTTCCTGATTAGTTACATGCCTCAGCCGCCCGAATGGCAGCTTCAGGACATGGGGTAGTAATCGCCGCCGCGCGAACGAGGCGCTTGAGGATAGTGCCAAGATCGAAGCGACGGTTAAAACGGTACTGAACCTCGGCCAGATAACGGTCTGCGTATTTACGGAAGTCGAAAGCATGGTAGGTTCCATTGATAGCTGTTTTCAGGTTGGCCAGCACGGTAT
>Ga0209344_10000945_pt1 | contig 43133 bp, 39 predicted proteins | sample Cruoilmetagenom6_FD_187293 | JGI IMG/M metagenome (GOLD analysis project Ga0209344, IMG submission 187293) | Oil polluted marine microbial communities from Coal Oil Point, Santa Barbara, California, USA - Santa Barbara Oil Seep Sample 6 (SPAdes)... | ecosystem: Environmental > Aquatic > Marine... | reverse complement strand
CTTTAGCGGCTTTACATTCGGTGGTTCATTTGCAGAACAAGATGACGCAGGCACAATGGATGGTAGCGCATTTGATATCGGTATCGGTTATTCAAACGGCCCAATGAGCTACTCTTTGACATACTTCGAAGGTAAAAACATCGACAATGAGAACCCTGTTGCAGGTGCGGCCTTTAACTATGAAGAGTTGCAAACAATCATGCTTGCAGCCAAATACAAAGTTAACTCAAACTTCTCAATTGGTGCATTCATTGCCGATACAGACTTCTCAGAAGATCTTGATGATAGCGGCAACGCTACCGGTGGTGATGATGTTGAAGGTACAGTACTTGGTGTAACTGCATCATTCAGCTTCTAAGCTAAACTGAACTAAATATGAGCCCCATATTTCTCTGATTTATGGGGCTCATTATAACTAAAGAAGCCCGATCAGACCCAATCCTGATCGGGCTTCTTATACAATTACCGAACTACAGAAAACCTGCCAGAGCGAATAAATAGCATAAAAGCTACAAATTACTCTGCCGCAAACGCATCTGCTGCATTTTCAACTCTTACCGCCGAAAACTTGAACTCGGGAATTTTACCGACTGGATCCAATGCCGGATTGGTCAGAATGTTTGCTGCCGCTTCGACATATGCAAATGGCAAGAACACCATATCTTCGGCAATCGCCCGATCCGCCCGCGCCATCACAGTGATAGAGCCGCGTTTGGTTGTCAGGCGAACAAGACCACCTGCATTAACCCCAAGCCTATGTAATGTTCTTGGATGCAGTGAGCAATTCGCTTCCGGTTCAACCGCATCAAGCACGGTTGACCGACGGGTCATGGACCCTGTGTGCCAATGTTCCAACTGGCGACCCGTTGTCAGGATCATCGGATAATCAGCATCCGGAGTATCATCAGGTGAGATCACACTTGCAGGCGTGAATTTTGCACGTTTGTCCGGGCGCGGGAAACCGTCGCCAAATACAATCGCCTGACCCGGGTCTGTTGGTGACAATGACGGATAAGTCACCGCCTCATTTTCCAAGCGCTCCCATGTGATATTGTCCAATGAGGCCATCCCCATCTTCATTTCCGCGAAGATCTGGCTTGGATGGGTGTAACCCCAATCCAATCCCAAACGCTGTGCCAATTCGGTTGTAATCACCCAATCCTCACGCGCTTCACCTGGGGGTGTGACAGCTTGGCGGCCCATTTGCACTTGACGGTTGGTGTTTGTCACCGTGCCGTTTTTCTCGGCAAATGCCGACGCAGGCAGAATAACATCCGCATAATTTGCGGTTTCTGTCACAAAAATATCCTGCACGACCAAATGTTCCAGCTTGGCCAAAGCATCGCGCGCATGTTCCACATCAGGATCAGACATCGCAGGGTTTTCGCCCAGAATATACATGCCATTAATATCACCTGCGTGAACAGCATCCATAATCTCAACGACCGTCAGGCCTTTTTCAGCGCCAAAATCAACATCGCTGTTCCAAATTTCGTTGAAGGCAGAGCGCACACCATCATCGGTCACGCTTTGGTAATCAGGCAAAAACATTGGAACCAGACCCGCATCAGACGCGCCTTGCACATTGTTTTGTCCGCGTAAGGGGTGCAAACCGCTACCCGGGCGCCCCACTTGACCTGTCATCAACGCAAGCGAGATCAGACAGCGCGCATTATCAGTGCCGTGAATATGTTGCGATACACCCATGCCCCAGAAAATCATCGCAGCATTGGCACCTGCAAACAGACGTGCAACTTCTTTGAGTTCTTCCGCCTCAATGCCGCAGACAGCAGACATTTTTTCAGGGCTGAAGTCTTTTAGATGTGCCTTTTGCGCTTCCCAGTTTTCTGTATATGTCTGGATATACTGGGCATCATACAATTCTTCTTCGACGATCGTATGCATGATTGCATTTAGCATTGAGACGTCTGAGCCGGGCCGGAATTTCAACCGATGCGTCGCGTGTTTTCCCAATCCGACACCACGTGGATCCATTACAATCAGCTTACCGCCACGTTTGGTGAATTGCTTGAAGAATGTTGCAGCAACTGGATGGTTTTCAATCGGATTAGATCCGATCACAATCGCCACATCCGCGTTTTCAATCTCATTAAAAGTCGCGGTCACAGCACCTGACCCTACGTTTTCGATCAAGGCGGCGACAGAAGAGGCATGACAAAGGCGCGTACAGTGATCGACATTATTATGACCAAAGCCCTGACGGATCAGTTTTTGAAACAAATACGCCTCTTCATTGGTACATTTAGCCGATCCAAAACCGGCAATGGCTTTGCCACCCTTTGCATCACGCAACTTTGCCAAGCCACCTGCAGCAACTTCCATAGCCTCTTCCCAAGAAGCTTCGCGGAAATGCGTTAAGGGATTGTTCGGGTCAACATTCAGGCCCTTTTCCATACCTTCACGGCGGATTAGCGGCTTTGTCAGGCGATGTTTATGATTGATATAGTCAAAGCCGAACCGGCCTTTCACACACAAACGGTTTTCATTCGCCGGGCCATCTATACCGTCAACCCATGCGACTTTGTCGTTTTTTATCTTCATGCTGATCTGGCAGCCTACGCCACAAAACGGACAAACCGATTTTACTTCACGGTCAAAATCCTGGCTGTCACCCACTTGGGCATCATCCAAAACCGCCGCTGGCATCAATGCGCCTGTCGGACACGCCTGCACACATTCGCCGCAAGCAACACAGCTAGAAGCACCCATCGGGTCATCCATATCGAACACGATCTTTGCGTCATTACCGCGTCCTGCCATACCGATCACATCATTGACCTGCACTTCACGGCAAGCCCGCACACATAGGTTACATTGAATACAAGCGTCCAAATTAACATTCATTGCCACATGACTATCATCCAGCAACGGCACACGGGTTTGTTCAATCTTCGGAAAACGGCTGTCTGAAACACCCTGTAGCGCTGCCATATCCCAAAGGTGCGAAGACTTGTCATGGGCATTTGTCTGTTCAGGTTGATCTGATACCAGCAATTCCATCACCATCTTGCGTGCGGTTTCCGCCCGCGTGCTCTGGCTTTTTACCACCATGCCCTCGGATGGGGTGCGCACACATGACGCCGCCAAAGTGCGTTCTCCATCAATTTCCACCATACAGGCACGACAATTTCCGTCGGAACGATAGCCCTTAGTGCCGGAATGACATAAATGCGGAATGGTTGTCCCGATCCGTTTTGCAATTTCCCAGATAGTTTCATCAGCAGTTGCCGTTACTTCTTTTCCGTCAAGCGTGAATTTGATCTGGTCAGCCATTTGTATCATTCCTTTAACAATATTGACGCAGCTTAAACCACGCTAGATATACAATCAAAGCAGGAATCGACAATCACCGCTTGAATAACGCCACCCTTTGGCTATCAATTGTGTAAATCTCCGCATATTTGCAAAGGAACGATCATGCCACTGCACTATTGGCTTCGCGCCGAAACCCACCTGAATGAACATCGCAGTCCAATTACCCCGAAAGAAGCGTCTGCGCTTATGGCGAAAGGTATTAAGATCACTGTGGAACGCAACCCGGATCGCGCCTGTCCCGATGCAGATTTTGCAACCCTTGGGTGCGATATGGTCGGTGCTGGGTCTTGGATAGATGCACCATCCGACACGGTTATTCTGGGCCTAAAAGACATACCCGTCGCCGATTTCCCTCTACGCCATAAACACATCCAGTTTGCCCATGTTTTTAAAGGGCAAGAAGGTGCTGAACAGTACCTTAATCGCTTCAAAAAAGGTGGTGGCACCATCTACGATCTGGAATTTTTAGTGGACCAAAACGGTAGGCGGCACGCAGCATTTGGGTATTGGGCCGGCTTTGCAGGTGCCGCTGCAGGGCTAATGGCATGGCTTGCACAAACCCGGGGTAAAACTGCAAAGCCAATTTCAAGCTATCCGGACAAAGCAACCCTGATTGCTGAATTAAAAGCTGATATTACGGCGGCAAACGAACATCCCGATGCCTTGGTTATCGGTGCATTGGGGCGCGTTGGCACAGGCGCGTGTGACTTGTTTTCAGCTTTGGATATATCCGTGACCAAATGGGACATGGCTGAAACAGCATCGGGCGGGCCTTTCCCCGAAATACGGGATCACACGCTGTTTTTAAACTGCATATTAGCCAATCCCGACACCCCGCTGTTCTTTGGCCCGGACGATATTGCTAAAGACCGCAAATTACGCGTGATCACTGATATTTCCTGCGATCCAACCAGCAGTTACAATCCTGTACCCGTTTATGGTGACGTTACCAGTTTTGATGCACCCGCCCTACGCGTGGCTGAAAACCCACCGCTTGATGTTGTTGCCATCGACAACTTGCCATCCATGCTGCCCTTGGAAAGCAGTCAGGATTACGCATCACAACTGCTACCGTTGTTGCTAGGCTTCACAAGTGACGAAGATGGCACATGGGCGCGTGCAAAAGCGGTATTCGAAGAAAAATCAGCGACAATCGCTTAAGGTCTATCCTTGCTTGCCCGACGCTTGATTTTACGGATCATCAACCAGACCAGCAAAATAATTGGAAGGATCAGTGCTGCGGTTAATTGGTATTTTTCAAATCCCATTTTTATAACGAGTGGCGCCAATAGATAAGCCGCCAAATTGACTGCGTAATAGCTGATCGCCACAACCGACAATCCCTCAACCGTTTCCTGCAAACGCATCTGCAATTGCGCACGTTTATCCATCTGGTGCAGCACTGCACGGTTCTGCTCATTTGTACGCACTGTCACACGGGTAGCCAGCAGATCAGTAGCACGCGCCGCACGCATCGAAATATCGCGTAAACGTTTTTGTGCAGAAACGCATGTACGCATAGCAGGGTCGAAACGCCGCATCATAAATTCCGTAAACGTCTGACGACCTTGAATTCGTTCTTCACGCAACACCTTTAAACGTTGAATAAGGATCGCGTTATATGCTTCCGCCCCGCCAAACCTATAAGCACTTTGGGATTGCAGATATTCGATCTGTTCAGAGACAGACAATAGCGCATCCAGACGTTCTTGTGTCGTGCCTTCGCCTTCGGCAATCGCATGTACCGCATCGGTTAAGTCTGAATTCAAATCTCCAACCTTGGCAAAAATATCCTGTGCAACGGGTAAAGTCAGCATTGCCAAAGATTTGTAAGTTTCTATTTCCAGCAATCGCTGCACGATACGACCCAACCGGTTTTCTCCAACCTGCCCTATAGCCAAAATAGCCAGCTTTATATGTCCATCCGCATCGATTGTGAAATCGCTGGCAACTGCCGCTTCTTTGCCAAGTACATAATTCACAGCCAAGCTTTCATCCTTGAAATACTTAAAAAACTCATGCGTTACGAACTTTTCAGTGTCTTTTAATGTTAACGGCCCGATCACTTCCAGAAAACAGGACGTCAGTATTTGACCCGTTGTTTTTTGCATCCATTCTTCAGGGAAAAACTTATGCGGGTTATCTACAAACATTTCTGCCCCATTATCACGATCAACAAACAACGTATAAGTCACAAATTCCGTATGGCGTTCCCATTTAAGTTTAAATTCACCAAAATCACCAAAATAATGGCTGCCTTTAGGCTTCTGCTCCGAATGTCCTATTTCTTTCAACAACTTCACAAGAACCGCCAGATCATTGGCAACGGATCCCGTTGACGTAATCGCCAGATATGCCGCCGAGGCCGGCGCCTTGATTTTTGGGAAAGGACGCGTATGTAATTCGTCTGCAAGCGGTACACGCAAGGGATGGTTCGACAACATTTGGACTGTCCTGTTTAGTTATTAGGTGGTTACGGGCATGTTTCACTAATAAATGCAGGCATGGGAATGTTACACGATGCCGCTGCCGCTTTAATCTGCCTTGTAAAACATATCGGCCGAAAACGTATATGTAATCACCAATTTTTGAACATAAGCTTAAACCTCAAATCAGTAAACCGGGCAGCTAATAACCAATATCATGGTTAATCCGCCCGGTTTTTAGTATCATGCCCGATAAATTTAACGCCCCCAATTTGAACGCATTACGTTCCCGTGCCAGTCTTCGGACACACTTACAGAAGCATCTTTACCAGTATATGGGTTTGTCACCTGCACCCCAGATACAATGTAACCCAGCAAAAAGCTGGCTAATACAAGTGCTATAGCGCGTATTGGGGTGTTCAGTTTTCTGTATTTTAGTTGTGTGAAGTCTTCGGTGTATATATGCGATGTCATTTTAATCTCCATTTCTAGGTTCCCCTAAGGGTATGCAACCAGAATATAGAATCTACACCATAACGCAAATGAATGTATTTTATGTAATGTATCAATCTTTGTGATGTGAGTGTCAGGAATTATTCTTTGGTGTAAGCTTCACAACATCAGCACCCTTATGCTCCAATTCATCGAAATCAAACGCATCTAATCGTCGTGCGCGTGTGCCCGCCTTAGTCGCCGATATCTTGATATCTTCGATGTCTTTTCCTGCCTGATTAAAATGCTTATCCAGACTTTCAACGCGGGTGCTCAAACGATCCACATCTTTATACAACAACCCAAGCTCTTTGCGGATTGCCCCTGCCTGCTCCTGCATGCGGGCATCTTTTAGAACTGCGCGCATCGTGTTCAGCGTCGCCATGCAGGTGGTCGGTGACACAATCCAGACACGCGCATCAAAGCCTTCACGCACAATATCCGCAAAATTTGCATGTAATTCCGCGTAAACCGCCTCGGACGGTAGGAACATCAACGCACCATCAGCAGTTTCACCCTCGATAATGTATTTCTCACTGATTGCTTTGATATGCGTACGTAGTGAACTGCGCATCAGACGTACCGCAACTTTTAATTGCTCTTCCGTATCCGCCGCGCGAATAGCCTCATATGCTTCCAGCGGAAATTTCGCATCAATCACAATCGGCCCAGGCGGATTGGGCAAATGGATTAAACAATCTGCCCGCTTTCCATTCGAAAGCGTTGCCTGCAAATTATACGCGTCAGGCGCTAATGCTTTGGACACAATATCGTTCAACTGGATTTCTCCAAACGCGCCGCGTGTTTGTTTATTCGACAGGATATCCTGCAACCCCAGTACATCACCCGACAGCTTTTCAATATTTGTCTGCGCTTTATCAATCGTTGCCAAACGCTCCTGTAACTGTGTCAGCGATTGCGTCGTGCTTACAGTCGAGCCATGCAGGCTTTCTTTCATACCCTTTTGCATTTCATGCAGGGATTGCGCCGATTTCATTGCATTTACATGCAGCGTTTCATTCATATGTTGCTGTACCGTAGCCAGCCGTTTTTCCATCGTTTGGATCAAATTCACTTGCGCATTGGCCTGCGTATCGGACACGCTTTGCAGGTTGCCTGTCAGTTGTTGTTGCCCGGCACCAAGAGTTTGGACATCTATATTCATCCGATTAAGTTGCGTAGCCACTTGTTCCATCGCAGCCCCCGAGCGCCCGGCACGGCGCACCGTTGTTATCAGTAAAATGATCACGAATAGTAATGCCGCCGCCCCGATTATAGCACCTATAAAGACCGGGTCGTTAAACGCGTATGTTTGTTCACCGATTTGTATCATGTCCTGCCAAACAATCTTTCTATATCCGCCAATTTCAATTCCACATAAGTAGGACGACCGTGATTGCATTGTCCTGAATGCGGGGTCGCTTCCATTTCACGCAAAAGAGCGTTCATTTCTTCCGCCTGCATGCGTCGCCCTGATCGGATAGAACCGTGGCATGCCACACGCGACAATATCGCTTCGATCTGGTTTTTCACAGCCTGGCTATCACGCTGGTCAGCCAGTTCATCACATATATCGCGCACCAGATTTACCGCATTTACTTCACCCAGTATTGCAGGTGTTTCACGCACGCAAACCGCATTTCCGCCAAATTCTTCGATCACCAGACCGAATTGCGCCAGCATGGGCAGAACATCAATCAGGCTTAGGCGTTCATTCTCGGACAATTCCACGACTTCCGGCAATAGCAAGGCTTGTGAGGCCACCCCGTTCTGCGCCATTTGCGACTTCAGTTTTTCATAAACCAACCGTTCGTGGGCGGCATGTTGATCCACAATCACCATCCCGTCCTTGGTTTGCGCAATGATATAATTTTCATGTACCTGCGCACGTGCGGCCCCTAGTGGCGCATCTTCTGCGACGGCCTCAACCTGTTCGTGTTCCACCCGTCCCGAATAATCCGTTTGCACTTCAGCAAAGCCCGATTGTACTGGCGCAAATGTTACAGGGCGCGATTGTTGATCCATTTGATAGACAGGCGTTTCCGGACGAAACGCGCCTAAAGTTGCGCCGGCCACGGTCGTTGACGCACGGTGTCCTGCATTTGCCAACGCATGACGCAGGCCCGATACAATCAGACTGCGTGCCCCTGACGGATCACGAAAACGCACCTCAGCCTTGGCCGGGTGTACATTCACGTCAACCAGTGTTGGATCGCATTCGATAAACAATGCCACAACAGGATGGCGGTCACGGCTTAAAAAATCAAAATAAGCGCCGCGCACCGCACCCAACAACAAACGGTCTTTTACCGGGCGTCCGTTCACAAACAGATATTGCCCGATTGCCGCCCCGCGTGAATAAGTTGGTAAAGATGCATACCCATGCAACGTTAACCCTTCACGTTCAAAATCCAACCGCACCGAATTCTCTGCGAACTCCGATCCCAAAATAGATCTTAACCGACCCAGAACCGCATCGAACAAATCACCCGATTGCGCATCGGCCCGAAACGTCACACGCCCTTGCCCGCCACCGGATACATCACGCAAGCTAAAACCCACATAGGGTTCCGCCATTGCCAGACGCTTTACCACATCGGTTATTGCCTGGCTTTCGGCGCGGTCCGTGCGCAAAAACTTTAACCTTGCCGGGGTCGCATGAAACAAATCATTCAATTCAACCGTTGTCCCTACGGAGCGCGCACTTGGCCGAAGTGGTAAGATATCACCGCCATTTACCGATATTTCTGCGGCATTATCAGAGCCTTCAACCCTTGATGAAATCGTCAGGCGCCCAACTGCACCTAATGACGGTAACGCTTCGCCGCGAAACCCGAAAGTGTGGATATTCAGCAAATCTGATCCATCAATTTTCGATGTTGCATGGCGCGACAACGCAAGTCTTAGCTGATCCTCGGGAATACCGGTTCCATCATCTGCAACACGGATCAGGGTTTTGCCGCCATCCGCATATGCCACATCAATATGCTTTGCTTCTGCATCCAATGCGTTTTCAACCAGTTCTTTCACGGCCGAGCTGGGCCGCTCCACAACTTCCCCCGCAGCAATACGATTTGCAGCAGCGTCATCAAGCTGGCGAATTTGCGGGCGAGAACCCATTATCTTGGGGCTAAGTTTGTTCATACCACTAGGGATAGCATGAAAATATCCGATTCGACAGCTCTCTAATCTGTAGAAATTAATCCTTCTGGCTTACCAACCACAACAAATCGCAATGCATCAGGCTTTAATAACCATTTCGCAACCGCGTTCACTTCCTCAATCGTCACTTCATTTAGCCTGTCATTACGCGTTTTAGGGTAATCAATTGGCAGGCCCTGCATTTGCATCCCAACCAATAGGTTAGCGATACGCCCGTTCCCATCAAACCGTAGCGGATAAGCCCCTGTCAGGTATTTTTTGGCTGCAACCAATTCTTCTTTGGTTACACCCTTATCTGCCATTTTGCGCCATTCGTCTTGAATGACTTCGATCGCAGTTTTGATCCGGTCATTGGATGAAGCCACACTCCCGCCAACGACATTGGCATAATCATAAGACGCAAGGTATGAATAAACACCGTAGGTTAATCCACGCTTTTCGCGCACTTCATGAGACAGGCGCGCGGTAAAACCGCTGCCGCCTAGTATATGGTTCAAAAGATATGCTGCAAAAAACTCGGGATCTTTCAGATCAATGCCCGTATGTGCCCAAACAGCAGCGGATTGCGGCGTGTCAAAATCAACGACAGTAATACCACCTTTTGCCGCAAATTCTGTTTTTACGGGAAGTTTTGGCCCTGTTGCAGGCAACCCTCCCAGCAAATCATCCAGTAACGGGCCAAGTTCGGCTGCGGTAATATCACCTACGACACTCACATACATCCGGTCTTTGGCTAACGCGCCTTTGTGGGCGGCTTTAATATCATCAACTGTCAGAGCCTGAACCGTATCAATTGTTCCCTCAAGCGGCTGGCTATAGGGGTGATTTGGATAACCCAGTCCACGTATTGTGCGCCCCGCAATATCGCGGGGATCGGTTTCGTTTGAATGAATAATCGATAACACCTGCTTTTTCACGCGTTCAAAAGCCACAGGATTAAAGGAAGGATCCATCAATGCCTGCTTTAACAAAGCCAAAGCCTGAGTGCGATTTTCCGTCAGCACTTGCGCTGAAATAGATACGCTATCGCGCCCAGCATTATAACCAAAACTAGCTGCAAGCTCTTCTGTTGACATGGAAAAGGCTGTCGCATCCAGGTCGCCGGACCCTTCTTCCAGCAGCCCTGCCATCAGATATGTAGCGCCTGCTTTTTCCGGCGCGTCCAAAGAGGCGCCTCCCTTAAAGCTGACTTCCAAGGCAATAAACGGGATGCTGTGTTCCTCAACCAACCAAACTTTAATGCCACCTTTCGTGGTGATCTCTTGAATATCGGTTTCTGCGAAAACCGCAGTAGTACAAAACATCCATGCGACAATGATCAGTAAAATACGCATAATCTTAACCTTCTGCCTGCGGTAACAGCCACGCTGTTACCGAATTATTCGCATTTAATACTTTCTTTGCAGCAGCCATGACATCTATTGGCGTCACAGCTTGCAATACATCCGGCCACGCCTGAACGTCTTCAATTGTCAATCCGGACGTCATGGCGGCACCGTAACGGCGCGCCAGTCCGGACAGGCTGTCGCGGGCATATATTTGTCCTGCCTTTGCCTGTGTCTTCAGCCGCGTCAAATGAGCTTCGTCGACACCCGTTTCAAGGAACGCATTCAATGCTGCATCAAGTGCATCTTCAGCTTGTTGTTGTGAAACGGTCGGGGCCGGCATAATGAACAGACCAAAGGTGTCTTTATCCAGTGATACCCCATCATAAAATGCTGAAACACTAAGTGCTACTTTTTGCTTTAACTGCAACTCTTGACCCAGATATGAGGTTATACCGGATCCGCCCAGCAATTGTGCCAGCATTTCAAGTGCCGCAGCTTCTTTTTGGTCTCCTGCTTTGCGATTGTCTGCCAGATATGTCCGTACCATTTGTGGCTGGTTTACGCGTGCATCTTTCATACTAATACGCAAAGGGGCCAGATGCGGTGGCTCTTTTGTGCGCACACGCTCTGGCAGGTTCGACGATGGTGTCAGAACGCCATAATATTCTTGCGCCAGTTTACGCACCTCATCAGGGGTTGTATCCCCCGCGACAATTAGAATGGCATTGTTTGGCGCGTAGTACTTCTTGTAGAAATCCAGCGCATCCTGTTGCGTTAATTGTTGAATCTCATGCCGCCAGCCGATCGTTGGAACACCGTAACGGTGATTGAAAAACTGCATTGCGTTACGTTGCTCGCGCAGCAGCGAACTCGGGTTGTTTTCCACCCGCATATTTCTTTCTTCAAGAATCACATCACGTTCAGGTAAAACTTCTTCCTCGGATAAAATCAGATTTTGCATCCTGTCTGCTTCTAGCTTCATCATAAGCGGTAAGCGGTCTGCAGAAACCTTTTGGTAATATCCAGTATAATCGAATGATGTAAACGCGTTTTCCTGCCCACCATTGGCGGCAACAATTTTAGAAAACTCACCCGGAGCCATCGTATTTGTACCCTTGAACATCAAATGTTCAAGAAAATGAGCAATTCCGGATTTTCCGGTATGTTCATCGGCTGAACCGACTCGGTACCAAACCATATGCGTCACAACAGGGACACGATGATCTTCTATCACCACAACCTGCATACCATTTTTTAAGTCAAAAGATGTTACCGTCTCTGCGAATAATACCGATGGCATGAAAGTCCAGAATAAAACAATAAAACCTGTTACTATTTTCATGTCTATTACACCTTATGAATATATTTACAGAGTTTAACTAAGCTCAATCCAGCAATCAGGCAACATGATAAACATATTTGTGAAGCCAATCGGCTATTGAGCGTTTTCAGCCGGTACAGACGGCGTGCGAACACCCATGGCACGCAGGCGTGCTAGCTCACCATAAGGTTCCAGTGATAGCTCTTTGCGTTTTGACAGATAGCCGTCATCGTCACGGAACCATCTATCATAAAACCTTGCACGATTTTTGTTACTGAATTCTTTGTCTTCGGCGGCCAATGTCGCGCGTATATCCGGCGAAACACCGTACCGCGATGCTGACGCCACCAATAACTGCTCATTACGGTTTATCTGTTTGCTATCCAATTGCTCCGACTTGCCACCTAATGCGACAACGGCATCACTTTGAGGTATTATATCTGCACGGTTAGTTGCACCCAATACGGGCTCTGGCAGCGTTGCATAGTCTTCGGGGTAAACCAATTCCTTGCTGGGTAGAACTGCAAATTCGTCAGGCCCCGCATCTTTTAATCTAAAATTGCCATTCTTACCATATACTGGATTGGTGTCACATGCTGACAACGCGACAACAAGTGATAGTGATATGATTAATTTTAGTACTTGAACAATCATATTCTACCCATACCTCACAAACTCTTTCGTGTTGCTGTTTAACCTAGAATCAAACCCGCGTCACGCACTCTTCTTCAGCTTATCAGAAAAGAGTATCAAGCCAAATGCGCCAATGAAAATAGTGGCATCCGCAATATTAAAGGAAAATGGATTGTTAATCCCACAACACGACATGTTCAAAAAATCGGCAACAGCGCCATACATAATACGGTCAACGATATTACCAAGTGCACCGCCCACAATGCATCCCAGAAATAACGCAGCCAACCACCCATTGAATTTTCGCGCATACCAAATAACTGCAAGCGAAACAATCAACGCGACGGCAATCAATACCCAGCGCATTGTTTCCGCACCATTTGAAAACAGCCCGAAGTTGATACCCGCATTCCAAGCCATACGAAAATTCAACAAGGGGGGTAAAACGTCAATCGCGAGCTTTGTTTTAAGATCAAGATACTCGACAACATACCATTTGCTGATCTGGTCAAGCAAAAATGTCACAAGCGCAATGATTAATGTTTTACCCAAACCCGATACCTCTAGTGTCTGAAATGGCGCATGCCAGTATACACCATAGCCAAGCCTGCTTCATCAGCCGCTTTGATCACTTCGTCATCACGCATGGAACCACCCGGTTGAATTACTGCCGTTGCTCCTGCCTCTGCTGCTGTCAGCAAGCCGTCTGAAAACGGGAAAAACGCATCAGAGGCCACGACTGACCCTTTTGTCAAAGGCGCAGACAATCCCATTGCATCTGCCATGTCCTGTGATTTACGTGCAGCAATTCGGGTACTGTCAACGCGGCTCATTTGACCTGCACCCACACCTACAGTTGCCAAATCTTTCACATATATAATTGCATTCGATTTTACATGTTTCGCCACTTTCCACGCAAACAGCATATCGCGCAGTTCATCATCCGTGGGCGCGCGTTTGGTCACGACCTTCAGATCATCCAAATCGATAAAGCCGTTGTCGCGGTCTTGTATGAGATAACCACCGGATACTTGTTTCCAAACCTGCCCGCCAGTGCGGTTATCCGGCAAGCCACCTGTTTCCAATAGTCGTAGATTCTTTTTACCCGCGAAAATCGCTTTTGCCTCATCACTAATCGAAGGCGCAATTACGACTTCGGTGAATATCTCGACTATCTGTTCGGCCGTCGGTGCATCCAGCATCTGGTTCAGAGCAATAATTCCACCAAAAGCAGAGGTGCGGTCGCAATCAAACGCCGATTTATACGCTTCTGCCAATGTCGCCCCACGGGCTACACCACAAGGGTTTGCGTGCTTGATAATCGCACAGGCCGGTCCATCTGCAGGATCGAATTCAGCTACCAATTCAAACGCCGCATCGGTATCGTTGATATTGTTGTATGACAATTCCTTGCCTTGTAATTGACGTGCTGTTGAGACCCCGGCACGTATGCTGCCATCGCTATAAAAACTGGCAGACTGGTGCGGGTTTTCGCCATAACGCAACGTTTGGGCATGTGTTCCTGCAATCGCTTTGCGGCGTGGTTGATCTTCACCGATCGCCTGTGCCATCCAAGTCGAAACTGCCGCATCATAGGCCGCCGTACGCGCATAAGCTATTTGCGCCATCTTTTGACGATAAGCCAATGTAGTAGCGTTACCGTTTGCTTTCATCTCATCCAGCAAAGGTCCGTAATCTTCCACATCTACAACCGTTACAACAAATCCATGATTTTTTGAGGCTGCACGGATCATTGCAGGCCCGCCAATGTCAATGTTTTCGATGCAATCTTCATATGAGCCGTCCGCGGCAACGGTCGCTTCAAACGGATAAAGGTTCACAACCAACAGATCGATGCCTTTGATGCCATGTTCATTCATTGCCGCCACATGATCCGCGTTATCGCGCAATGCCAGCAATCCACCATGCACCATCGGGTGCAGTGTTTTAACGCGCCCATCCATCATTTCCGGAAAATCTGTGATCTCTGAAACATCTTTAACCGGAAGCCCTGCATCGCGTATCGCTTTTGCTGTGCCCCCCGTTGAAAGCAATTTAACACCGGCCTCGTTTAATGCAGAGGCGAGTTCAATCAAACCGGTCTTATCGGAAACGGATAGTAAAGCACGTCGAATGGCGACAGGGCTGTTAGGCATTTTTCAAGTCCTTTATGTGGGTCGCAACGGCTTGCAACCAAGATAGCTAAACTGCCGCTAATTTTCTAAACGAGTCAGCAACCAGTTAATTTCGCCTTCATAATTTACAACGTGCGAAGTTACCACGATCTGTTTTGTCGCGCGTGGCCGAATTCGCTCTGATGTAAAATATAGGCTATCTTTTAATGCAAGCTTGCCGCCTGAGGCTTTGAATATCCACATTTCATTATTCGGTAATTGCAAAGACACCGCAGTTCCGCCCAAATCCAGAGCAGCCTCCACATCCGGCGCTATATGAAAGACGGCAACAAATGGAATACTCTGTCCTTCTTGATCCAAGATTGATTTATCAAATCGATTCCGGTTGCTTTCTCCACCGCAATAAAAACGATCCGTTCCGGAAAGTGCGTAACCATGAGAGATCAGCTCTAATTTGCGCTCATAGATCAACCCATAATCCGCCTGATAACCGGTCTGAGATGCCGTTATAATCGACGTTGCATCCAATAATTTGTCAGACCGAAGGTATGCGATATCCATATCAGGGTCCAAGGCAACTGCCCGTGTTTTACGTTGTTTTGCCTTTTCGGAAAAAATCGGCTGAAGCGAGGCCACCGTAAATCCTGTTGCAGCTTGGCTGGCATGTATTTGTGGTTCACTCAGATCATGGCCTGTTCCTTGGCTTTTGAAAATCGGATGATCTCCTGAGGAAAACTCTAGCGCCAATGAACAATCAAATGATCGTGCATAGCTTTCTATATCGGGTATCTTCCCTGTGTCCACGATCAGAACAGACGCGCCTTTTTCAACCCGCGAATAACCCATAATTTCATCGGCCGTAAAAGTCGCACGCGCACCGCTATCCGTGATTATCTGATCAATCCGCTTGGCCGTTGAACTGCAACCGCCATGAAATTCAGCCAAATTCCCATCGCCCATGCGCAATGTGCGGATTGCAGGTGCAATGATTTCAATAGCGTTTAACAATGCGCGATCAGGTTTAAATGATGCGGATGTCATGCCCTGATCAACCCAAACCAATAAAGTGAAGATATCCAACAGCTCTTCCGGGTTACGAGATGGAATCCCACCCGTTTGTGTGAAATAACTTTCACACTCCCCGGTTAATGCCTGTAGCGCGGGTTTTAAATCTTTGGAAAATTCCTCCAATGCCAAAGCGCTATATACATACCCCACCAACGCTTGAAATTTTGGGAAACCCTCAGGCGCGTATTGCCAGCGTTTCTTCAAAAACCGTGCATGATGTGAAATAGATGCAAAGTAGTTTTTCTGAGCTTCACCCGTGGTGTTGCCCATTAACATTATCGCGTGATTTATCATGCTGATAATGCGTGCGCCTGCCAATTCCGGCGTCCAGGCAAAACTATGACCATCACCGAAACGCACCAACCAATCTGCGAACCAACTTCTGGCAGTCAGACAACAATCCAATGACCCATTGGCCGCCAAATGATCCAGCCAGAAAAACCCATGGGCTTTTTTCTGAAAAGCCGGATTGTCCGGCTCGACATTCCAAATCGGCTCGTCAGGGTCTCTGACCAAAAGCCCGCCAACCAAAAAATTACCATCAGCCAGTTGCAAGCCTTTTTGCGCAGAGCCAATATTGTGGGCCATTGGTTGTGATATAAACGCCTTGGCAACTTTTCCACGCATAGTGCTGCGCGCCACAGCTTTGGTCTTACGATCCCTATGATCGTATTTCAGCTGTTGGTAAAGTTCTTGAACCTTTGTTGACACGCTTAAAATAACCCAATTTTACTTCTTAATCTTTTTAATAGTTAAGGAATTTTCTGTCACTCGGTTTTCTTTAGCAACCTTGCAATGAAGAAACCGTCCATTCCGCCATTTTCCGCCCAAAAAGATGGTAAAGTGCGCAAGCATCCAGTTTTTGTCAGCCATTCATCGGTCAAACCCAATGCATCCACATCAATCGGGTCAATTTGCGCTTGGTTATTGTTCTTTACAAATTCTGCAATCTGATCATCACCTTCCCGTTTCAGCAATGAACACGTACTGTAAATCATCTGCCCGCCGGGTTTTAACCACTCAAAAGCATGTGCCAGCATCTGCTTTTGTAAAGCCACCAAACTGTTAATCGCATCCTTGTCTTTTAGATGCGGCAAATCAGGGTGGCGGCGAATTGTCCCTGATGCTGTGCAAGGTGCATCCAAAAGTATTGCATCATACATAACGCCCGGTTTCCAAGTCAGAACATCCGCGGTCACGACTTTGGCCTTTAGACCGGTGCGCTCCAGATTTTCCCGTACACGTTCCAAGCGGTACTTCGACAAATCCATTGCCGTCACATTTCCCCCTGCGGCCGCCAGTTGCATTGTTTTGCCACCCGGCGCTGCACAAAGGTCTAAAACCATTTTGCCATCAAGCCCTGACAAGCATCGTGCCGGCAAACTTGCGGCAAAGTCCTGCACCCACCATGCGCCTTCTTCAAAACCGGCAAGTGTCGATATCTGGCCGGCCCTTTGCAAACGCAAACTTCCCTGACCAATCAACTCCGCATCCAAAAGCGTCTGCAACTCTGGTATGTCAGCCTCATTCTTAACCGTAATATCCAAAGGCACGTCGCGGACATGAGCCTCTTCAATCAAAGACACCGCATCTTCACCATGATCTTTCAACATAATTGACCGCAAATAGTGCGGTAATTGTTGCGTCGGATGGTCTTCCCAATGTGCGCGGCCTTCAACGTTTAACTTTCGACACACCGCATTGACCAACCCCGACAGATGCCCGGTTTTAAGATTAAGCTTCGTTAGATTAACCGCCGAGTCAATCGCTGCATGTGGGCTGATACCATCTACCAACAATTCAGCGGCACAAAGGCGCAGGATATGGCGCGCGCGTAAAGGCGGTTCTTTCTTCAGATAAAAATCCAATAGCATATCAATCGGTTCAAGATGTTTTAATGTGCTCATCGTCAGGCTTTGCGCCCGTGCACGCTCTGACCCCGACAGCTTGCGCAATATATCACTGCCGGCATCTGTCATTTCAGACAATGGGCGGCTTTCAGACAAAACTCCGTCCAACATTTTCAATGCCGCGATACGCGCGGACAAGCCAGCCTTTGCCATTTTATCTTGCCTAACTCATATGGGTTTTAACTTGTCAGGCTTATGCCCGAAAGAATACCTAACAACCAGAGCATAAAATTGCGTATCTGCGCAAGCTGCGTTAAAGACAGCACACAATTGATAGGTTTAAAGATGACAACTGACAAAACCAAAAATGAAAACCGCTTGGAAGAGGCGGCCAAACGCGCCTTATCCGAAGCAGCTGCGCGTAAAAAGAAACAGAACACACCCGATATGCCTACCGAACTAGGAGGCAGGGATGGCCCCGAACCAACACGTTTCGGTGATTGGGAGAAAAAGGGCATTATTTCCGATTTTTAGAAAATTACATTTAAAAACACCGACTGCATTAACCCAATGATTACCGCTTCTTGCTCTACCTTACCCAAATTTGAGGTAGGCCATGCGATCCCTAGTACATTTATTAATCTTCGTTTCTTGTATTGCTCTCACCCCGTTTACAGTCAGTGCACAAAGCAAAAATTACACTTGGATGGTCTGGGAACAGCGTGCTGTTGACCCGCAACTATGCCGAAAAAAGGGCGTCTGCACGCCACAACGAAACTTCATCACACGACTTATTGAAGAACCCACGGAACAAAAAGCACGCGAAATGTTGGGCGCAATAGACCAACTTGCCATAATGCGTGGCACTCCCGTTGAACACCCCGAAGCACCTAAAATGTGTCGCAAAACCGAAGCCGGTAAAATACTCGGGTTCGACCCCGAGCTTTGGGAAATAAGCGATAAACTGGCCGCCTTGAAAGGCTTGCAAGGCGTCTATTTTTCAGTGCAAGCCATAAAAGGCCCGAAAGGATACAAAGGTGCATTTGGTCTGGATTTACAAAAATCCATGACAGATCGCTTTCACGCAGCAGGATTACCTGTCTTAACCGAAGATCAAATGGACCAAACACCCGGAAAGCCGCAACTGAACGTATATTTTTCTAATACAAAACCTGAAACCGGTTGCACATACAGTGTATTTGTCAGCTTCACGCAAACCATGCTTTTAACCCGTAACCACACCGTAAAACTGAAAGTGGGAACATGGGGGGCATCAGGTGGACCGTCCGCTGATGACCCGAGTACAAACGAATTAGACGCGATTTTGCGTGTCATTGATAAGTTTTTAAGTGATTACAGACGCGCCAACGCCAATTAGGTCCTTATAGCCCCAGCACATCCAGCATGTCGTATTCACCGGGTGATTTACCTTGACCCCAAAGTGCAGCCTTTAACGCGCCACGCGCAAAAATCTGACGATCACTTGCCAGATGTCGCAGTACGATCCGCTCACCGTCTGCGGCAAAGATAACATCATGTTCGCCCACAACATCACCGCCACGTATCGCATGAAAACCTATTTCCCCACGCTTGCGTTCACCCGTGATGCCGTCGCGACCGCGATCCGCCACATCGTTCAACACAACACCGCGTCCCTCTGCCGCCGCCTCGCCCAGCATCAAAGCCGTACCGGACGGGGCATCAACCTTATAACGATGATGCGATTCCACGATTTCTATATCAAAATCCTCATCCAAAGCTTTTGCTACTTTTTTGGTTAATTGCATCAGTAAATTGACCCCCAAACTCATGTTTCCCGCACGCACAATTGCACAATGCCGGGCAGCTGCCGCTAATTTGGCCAAATGACCTTTATTAAACCCTGTCGTCCCGATCACATGAACCGCACGCGCCTGCGCCGCCAAGACCGAATGGGCAACAGTTGCGGCGGGTGAAGTAAAATCTATAACAGCCTGTGATTTTGCAAAAACCTTCAGCGGGTCATCCGATACAATCACACCGGTTGCATGCCCACCCATACAAATCCCCAAATCCTGACCAATCCACGGATGGCCTTCTCTTTCGGTCACACCGGATAAAACAGCGTCTGAATTCTCAGTCACAGCATTAATCAGCATCTGACCCATACGGCCAGAGGCACCAACGATTGCTATATGTGTCAGGTTAGGCATTTTAATACTCCGTACTTTCAAACATCCTTTAACTTGACTACAAACCAAAGGCTAGCTTGCAGTCGCCCGCCAAGTCTCTTAAATGAGGCTGACCCAACGATTTACAGGATATATAGCATGCATAGCCCCGATGGCCCAAGTCAACGACAGCTGCGCGTAGGCGAAATGTTGCGACGTGCGATTTCTGATATTTTGGCGCGCGGTGATCATTATGATCCCGAATTGGCTAACATTTCCATCACCATCGGCGAAGTGCGCACATCACCCGACCTGAAAAACGCAACGGTATTTGTTTACCCCTTGGGTGGGCAGAATGCCAAACATATGGTTGCTGCCCTTAATAAAAGCAGTGGCGAAATCCGATATGCGCTGACTAAAAACGTGACGCTGAAACATTCTCCTAAGTTAAAATTCATGATCGACACTACATTTGACCAAATGGATGAAACCAGTCGTTTGCTAAATCAGGAAAATGTGACACGGGATTTAGATGATGACGGCTCAGAAATCTAAGAAGCGTGATGTCGACGGTTGGCTGATAATCGACAAGCCTGCGGGCATCACCTCAACAGGTGTCGTGAATAAAACAAAATGGTTGTTCAAAGCAAAAAAAGCAGGGCATGCCGGCACACTTGACCCTGATGCAACCGGACTTTTGGCCGTTGCATTTGGCGAAGCAACCAAAACCATACCCTATATTATGGACGGGTTGAAAACCTATAATTTTGTTGTAAACTTAGGGGCCTCAACGACAACAGATGACGCAGAAGGTGACATCATAGAAAGTCGCGCCCAACGTCCAAGCGATGACGACATACGAATGGCATTGCCTGATTTCACTGGGCTGATCACACAAACCCCCCCCAAATTTTCTGCTGTCAAAATTGATGGCGAACGCGCCTATACAGTAGCACGGCGCGGTGATGATGTTACTTTGGCCAGCCGCGCGTTATTCGTCAGCAAACTTGAATTCGTAACGCGTATATCCATTGATGAAGTTGAATTGACCATGCAATGCGGCAAAGGTGGATACGTGCGCTCCATAGCACGCGATCTAGGTGAAACCCTTGATTGCTTGGGTCATATAAAATGGCTGCGCAGACTGGACACAGGCCCATTTGATCTGAACCAAAGCGTAAAGCTTGATGACATTGAAGCCCTTGAAAATATAACTGACAGGGATGCGTTGCTTTTGCCTATTGAAGCAGGCCTTACAGAACTTGAGCATGTCACCATAACCGGTCAAGCCGCTAACGATATACAACACGGAATGAGCGTTCCTGTGAATACAGATCCGTCTGGCCCAGATATTCCGGTTTGGGCAAACCACGATGGTAAAGCGCAAGCCATTGGCGTGGTTGAACATGGCACTTTCAAACCGAAACGCGTCATTCTACAACGTAACCCATGATTACCAAGACACACACCAAAGGCGATGCGCCGTCTATCGCGGTTTATTCCGATTGTGAAAACTACCGCTACAGCCTGACCCGTATCTGGGATGAACACGCACCACGCGTTCTATTCGTCATGTTAAATCCGTCAACCGCAACAGAAGTGCAGAACGATCCCACTGTTGAACGGTGTGAGCGCCGTGCACGAACGCTTGGATATGGGGCGTTTTGCGTATGCAATATATTTGCGTACCGCGCCACGGACCCCAAGAAAATGCGCGCACAATCCGACCCCGTTGGCCCCGAAAATGACGTTACAATCATTAACGCGACCAACTGGGCCAATGACATCGTTTGCGCATGGGGAACACACGGTGCTCATCTTGATCGTGGCGCTGAAGTGGAAAAAATGCTGCGTGCGCAATCCAAGACGTTAACCCATCTAGGCCTTAGCATTGCGGGCCACCCAAAACATCCTCTTTACATTGGATATAAAACCCAGCCACAACGCTGGAATGAATAATCAAACCAAAGGCCTAATAATTACCACACTCGGCGTCCTGTTTGTCGTCCCCGACGCGCTGTTCGTGCGTATTATCGAGGCTGATGGCCTGGCGATATCATTTTGGCGAAACTTCCTGACAGGTGCGTTTACACTAATTGGTTTATTTTTCATTTACGGCACAAAAACCCCACATAAAATCATAAGCACGGGTAAATACGGGCTGATTTACGCAGGGTTCACTGGGTTTAGTTCTATTCTATTCGTTATGGCCGTTACAAATACCAGCGTTGCAAATGTTGTTTTCATCCTCGCCTCAATGCCTATTTTTGCAGCAATAACCAGCTGGCTCTGGTTAGGCGAACGCATCAGTAAACGTATGGTTTGGACTATTTTTCTAGTTGCCCTTGGCCTGTCAGTCATAGCCTTTGGCTCTGGCAGCAACGCTAACGCGCACTGGACAGGCGATTTAATGGCACTCGGTATTGCGTCTTCATTCGCAGTTGGCCTAACCGCCGCGCGTAAAGCAAAAGCGATATCAATGGTTCCCGCAATCCCGATTGCTTATATAGGGGCGGCATTGGCCGTGCTGCCGTTCACCTCACCCATGGATATTATCCCATCACAATGGGGGCTGGTTTTTCTGCACGGTGGCTTTTTTATCCTGATCAGTACAACATTTCTAGCCTTGGGTCCGCGTTACATACCGTCAGCCGAGGTCGCGCTGCTGATCCTGCTTGAATCCGTCCTATCGCCCCTTCTGGTCTGGTACTTCATAGGCGAAGAACCGGGTAGCTGGGCCCTGGTAGGCGGCGCAATTGTCATCAGCGTTTTATTTGTCTCAAATTTGATCGTTCTGATGCGCATAAGGCCCGCTAAAAGTTAAGCGGGCCACATGACTTATTTCAGTGTCGCCAATGCAGCTTCTAACTTTGCTTGAATATCCGCATCTTTGATACGTCCATTTTCCATATCGAAAACATCATAAAAACTGGCGATCGACAAATCGGCCTTTACATCTGCCCCGAAATACGGCGCCGAAGTTTTCGCAGATCCAAGAACACTCGCAGCACCACCCGGCCCTGGTGAAGTTGCCAATATGACCATCGGTTTGTCCTGATACACTTTCCCGTCAATACGTGATGTCCAGTCGAACAGATTTTTATAGGCAGCCGAATAATAGCCATTATGTTCAGCAAAGGAAATCAGCAGGGCATCGGCCGCACCGATTTTAGCTGCAAACTGGTGCGCAAGATCTGGTATTCCACCTGCTTCTTCACGATCACTACTGTAAATCGGCATCTCGTAATCGTTAATATCAAGCATTTCGATATCGGCATCTGTGATAATGTCCGCCTTCAAAACATCGGCAGCATGCGCCACCAATTGCTTGTTTATCGATTTGCTACTGTTGCTGGCTGCAAAAGCTAAGATTCTCATGGGTCTTCCTCATTTATTTTTTTGCAAGCTTGCATGTATCTTAAATATACACAATATATTAAATAACACAGCATATGTGCATTTTTGCAAAGGTCAACATGGATCACTGGAACGAAATCAGAACCGCCTATCATGTCGTCCGGCTGGGTACGGTCAGTGCAGCAGCTGATGCATTGGGCGTGCACCGTGCAACCGTGATCCGCCACATCGACACATTGGAAGCCGCATTGGGTGATAAACTCTTCCAACGCCATGCCCGTGGCTACACGCCGACAGAAGTAGGACAAGACCTGCTGCGTGTCGCCCAAGCTACGGATGAACAATTCAACCAACTGATCGGACGCACCAAAGGCCGGGCAACTGATTTATCGGGTGAGCTGGTTGTGACATCTTTGGAAGCGCTCGCAAAAAACCTGCTGCCCGCTTTAAATGCGTTTCAACGCCAATATCCGAAAGTCACGATCCGTTACATCACCAGCAACAGGGTATTTAAAATGGAATACGGCGAGGCCCATATTGCAATACGATCCGGGCCTAAACCGCAAGACCCCGATAATATCGTGCAACCGTTCAGCCATTCCGAAATAGGGCTTTATGCAAGCCCCGAATATGTAAATCACAACGGCATCCCGAAATCCCCTGATGATTACGTGAACCATTATTTCGTCGGCTCGGATAATCCAAGTCCGGGCGCACCGTTTCACATCTGGATGCGTGACAATATTCCGCAAGGCCGCTTTTCACTGCGCACCAACAGTCTGTCCATTCTGGAGCAGGCGGTTATTTCTGGCACAGGTATTGGTTTTATGTCCCAAAAAAACGCCTTGACCCACGGGTTAGTCGAGGTCTTGGCCCCGCGCGAAGAATGGCGTAATATAGCTTGGCTTGTCACCCATGTTGACCTTCATCGCACAGCAAAAGTGCAGGCATTTCTGGCTATCTTAAAACAACACAGCTGAGCATATAAAGAATCTACTTCCATTCTGTTCGAATCGCGCCTACAAGCCCCCATCCGTGCAAATTCACGGACTCCACGGGCCTGACTGGACGATATCCCGGTCTGTGCCATTAACCTAAATCTCAAGGAGACCCCGATGTCGATAACACCAGAGCTGAAAGCACAGCTTATCAAAGATTATGCAACCAAAGAAGGTGACACTGGCTCACCGGAAGTTCAAGTTGCTATCCTGACGTCCCGTATCAAAACGCTGACAGAGCACTTTAAAACCAACAAAAAAGACAACCACTCACGTCGTGGTCTTTTGAAAATGGTTGCCCTGCGTCGGAAACTGCTGGACTATACAAAAGGCAAAGATGAGGCCCGTTATCAGGACCTGATCAAACGCCTTGGCATTCGCCGTTAATTCGGACTGCATTGAAGATTTTAAAGCCCGTTCCGATTGGAGCGGGTTTTTTCGTTTTGGGGGTGTCCCAGCTGGGACAGGGGGTTAGTGTATTGTTTTTGTTGGTGATTTAAGAATTTATGTTGCCCCTTCACACCCGAATTGCACCAGCCTGTGCCTTGAGTGACATCTGATCGAAGACCTCTTTTGGTGTTCTAAAGCCTAACACAGCTCGGGGGCGATTGTTGTAACTTGCATGGGTTGGCTCCTTTCTCGAGCAGTTCCTAACACCTGTAGAATAGCGCATTACGACGCTAATGGTGCAGGAGCCATCCACACCATCCGCATAATGCAGCATAGCTCTGTTATAATTTTGGCTTGGATGAAACGATAGACAGGTATTTGGTGCAGGTATGCTTGCACTAAGTTATACAGACCCAATCGTTTAGAAGCGCTTTTGGGTCCTGTTCTTCGGGAAATGAACAATAATCTTCCACTGATGTTCTAGAAGTCGATTGTCGCGAACTCTTGGGGTGTTCTACCTTAGCAACCGCGCTAAGGACGTCTTCGATAAAGGTGACATCTTCTGTGGCACTCAATTGTTTTGGCCGATCTTGGGGTTGATGTCCCCTACTTTCTGTTTTTTGGATACTCTCCATCATTTTACTCCAACTACTAACTACTCGTGTACCACTCACACACTCATTATTTTACACTTACGACTTATTACAAACCGGCAAACAGCTGCCGGCCCATGTTAATCTAACGAACAATTACGGCCAATATACGGTGTGATAATGGAGCAAAAGAGGTTTTATGTTGCCGAAACCGGCCCTGATTGCAATCTTAGATAATCGCGCATGGTCGACATAACCGCCTAGGTATCAGGCCGCACTTAAAAGCTGCTGAGGTGCTTTCGCCAAATGCCCATCGTCATTACCGCATGTAAAAACACCATCAACAATGAATGTTTGATCTAAATCAAGGAACATTGCCTCAGTAAGTGAGACAATTGTGCACTAAAGCAGACAATACAAAAATGTTCTCAAAACAGAGGAGAGAGCAGATGCTGGCACGAGTGATAATGGCGTTCATGGCCACAGTCGGTACGGTTTCGGCGCAGGAACCGAATTCCAAGGCAGGGCAGGAGCTTTATATGAGCTATTGTGTGCAATGCCACGGCATCGATGCAAAAGGCGACGGGCCGATGGCGGAGATGCTGGCTATCGATACGCCCGACCTGAGCAGTCTGGCCACACGCAACGATGGTACGTTCCCAACAGAGGTTGTGGCGCGGCAGATCGACGGGCGCGCGCCGATGCTCGCGCATGGTGGGGACATGCCGATTTTTGGACCATTTCTGGATAGCGACCAAAATATCGCCCTGCGCTTGTCAAGCGGGCAAACTATGATGATGGGTCAGCCGTTGGCCAATTTAATTGTTTATCTGGAATCGATACAGGTAAAGTAAACGCCGGTATTCTTAAGGTGCGATCTTGATTTGCAGCCCGATTCACTACCCCCCTTTCCAAATCCATATTTAACCTATATACGCGCGGCTATCTGAAACGACCGCTGTGACCTCGGCGGACGCATAGGAACAGAGGTCGGTGGCAATGGGGCCACTATTTTATCGGGAGACCTTGGAAGGCCAAGGAGTGCTCCCTTACTAGGAAACATATATGTTTAACGTTGTTAAAAAATCAATCGAGTGGGGTGAAGAAACTCTGACACTCGAAACCGGCAAAATCGCGCGTCAAGCTGACGCCACCGTGATTGCCACTTTAGGTGAAACCACCGTTCTGGCAGCCGTCGTGTTCGCCAAGAAAGAAAAACCGGGCATGGACTTTTTTCCACTGACCGTAAACTACCAGGAAAAATACTATGCCGCAGGGAAAATCCCCGGTGGCTTTTTCAAACGCGAAGCGCGTCCTACTGAAAAAGAAACGCTGACCGCGCGTCTGATCGACCGTCCAATCCGTCCTTTGTTTATTCCGGGTTTCAAACATGAAACCCAAGTCACGCTGACGGTTCTGTCACATGACCTTGTGAACGATCCTGACATGGTTGCGATGATCGCCGCCTCTGCTGCACTGACATTGTCAGGCGCACCTTTCATGGGGCCAATCGCTGCTTGCCGCGTTGGCTTTGAAGACGGCGACTATATTCTGAACCCGACAGTCGACGACATGCACGATCTGCGCAACAAACCTGACCAACGTCTTGACCTTGTTGTTGCCGGCACAAAAGACGCCGTGATGATGGTCGAGTCTGAAGCATATGAGCTGACCGAAGCTGAAATGCTGGGCGCTATCAACTTTGCGCATGCATCCATTCAACCGGTGATCGACATGATCATCGACATGGCTGAAGACGCTGCAAAAGAGCCGTATGACTATCAGGCACCTGATTATTCAGAGCTTTATGCCGTTGTGAAAAAAGCCGGTGAAAAAGCTGTTCGTGCAGCGTTCGGCAACACCGACAAACAAGAACGCACAGCCGCTATTTCAGCTGCACGCGATCTGATCAAGGAAGGCTTGTCCGACGAACAGTTGGATGATGCGAACCTTGGCTCTTGCATGAAGAAACTGGAAGCCGAAGTTGTTCGTGGTGACATCGTTAAAACCGGTAAACGTATCGATGGCCGTGATCTGACAACAGTTCGCCCAATCGTTTCGGAAACCGGCATCCTGCCACGCACCCACGGGTCAGCCTTGTTTACACGCGGCGAAACCCAAGGCTTGGTTGTGACCACTTTGGGCACAGGCGATGACGAGCAAATGATCGATGCGCTGAACGGCACATACCGCTCACCTTTCTTGTTGCACTACAACTTCCCTCCATACTCGGTCGGTGAATGTGGTCGTTCAATGGGCCCTGGCCGTCGTGAAATCGGTCACGGCAAATTGGCATGGCGTGCGTTGCAGGCAGTTCTGCCAGCGGCAACCGACTTTCCATACACTGTGCGCGTTGTATCTGAAATTACAGAGTCTAACGGTTCGTCTTCTATGGCCTCCGTTTGTGGTGGTTCCTTGTCTATGATGGACGCAGGCGTTCCGTTGAAAGCACCTGTTGCGGGTGTTGCGATGGGTCTGATCCTGCAAGACAGCGGCGAGTATGCTGTTTTGACGGACATCCTGGGCGACGAAGATCACCTGGGCGACATGGACTTTAAAGTGGCCGGTACCGAAAACGGTATCACGTCATTGCAAATGGACATCAAAGTTGCAGGCATCACACCAGAGATTATGGAAAAAGCCATGGCGCAGGCCAAAGACGGCCGTTTGCATATCCTTGGTGAAATGGCCAACGCTTTGACAGAAGCTGGTTCATTCAGTGAACACGCGCCACGCATTGAAACCATCCAGATCAACCCGGAAAAAATCCGCGAAGTGATCGGTTCGGGCGGTAAAGTGATCCGTGAGATTTGTGAAGTATCCGGTGCAAAAGTCGACATCAACGATGACGGTGTGATCAAAATCGCGTCAAGCAACGGTGAGCAGATCGAAAAAGCCCGCGCAATGATCATGGAAATCGCAGCCGAGCCGGAAGCAGGTGCTATCTACACCGGTAAAGTTGTGAAGGTCATGGACTTCGGTGCATTCGTAAACTTCTTTGGTAAACGCGACGGACTTGTCCACGTGTCCCAAATGGCCAACGAGCGGGTCAACCACCCGAACGATCTGGTTAAAGAAGGCCAGTCAGTGAAAGTAAAACTGATGGGTTTTGATGACCGCGGCAAAGTGCGTTTGAGCATGAAAGTCGTCGATCAGGAAACCGGCGAAGAGATTAAAAAAGAAGAGCCAGCTGAGTAAGCTTTAGCTTTTAACGAATTTTAGAAAGGCCTCGCATTTGCGGGGCCTTTTTTGTACTTGAAAGCACACATCATTTTAAATAGCGTGCGAACATATACATTACTTTTATTCAAAGAAACCAAAGGAAATTTTGAATGCCATCAATTACAAAAATCGCAATAGTTTGCTTACTTGCAACCACTTTGACAGCATGTGACGGCACATGGGAAACAGATAATGTTAGCAAACCTGCACCATCTGGTACAACCGCATCACAAACAACAACACCTGCACCTGCGGCCCAAGTGGCCAAAACGCCCGATCAAATTGTACTGCACAAAGGTGACGTGAGCCAAAACTATACAGTCATCAAAGACGTTAAAGTAACTGTGAATAAAACCACAGCATTTCACCCGGCACCAACCGTTGCAGCGGTTGAGAAAAAGCTCCGCGAAGCAGCCGCCGAAATTGGCGGTGATGCCGTTACATTTGTGACTATAACTGATGTTAGAGTTAGCGCATTAAGCTGGGGAACCCGTAAAGGGACCGGCAAAGTCGTTAAATTTGATAACTAGCACTGGTGCAAACAAACTTTTAAATAAATTTCAGGCCTCGCAATTTGCGGGGCCTTTTAATAATGTCAAATAAGTGGTCGGCTTTGCCGGTTGCCACCCGTACTAAGGTCTGTTGGCATTTTACTTATCACATAACCCGCACACACAAATCATACGCGCGGTGCACAGGTTGTGTATGCAATTCATATAGCGTGATTTTCGGATTTTGGATAAATTATAATCCACCGATCTATTTGATCCATGTCAACGAACCGCCCACTGCCAATCTCTATAGTTGCTATGACGATAACAGCCCAAAGGTGCCAAAATGACATATAAAACCATCACACTTAGCCTGAAACATCCAGAAAATGCCGAACGGCTTTGCGCCTATGCGGCGATGGTTGCCCGCAAGTTCAATGCCCATCTGATCGGGGTACACACTGCCCCTTCTTTTGATGCGATACCCACAATGTTTTCGGTGGCCAATATCGAACAAATGACATCGGTTGTTGAAAGGCGGAAAGAAACGTCCAAGCAAATCAAAGCTATATTCGAAAGAACCGTTGCAGCAGAAGATTTTGTATCGGAATGGCGCGAAGCGGGCGCCTATGATTTTAATCCGGATCAACAGTATACCGCCGACTGGATCGGCGCGGATTTGATCATCATGGGTCAGTCTAACCCGGACCGCGCACCGCGCACCCAGCAAAACCTGATCGAAAAGGCGGTTATGAACTCCGGTCGTCCCGTTTTGGTTCTGCCCTATGCCGGCACATTTGAAACCGTGGGTGAAAATATTCTGTTGGGTTGGAGCGGTACACGCGAATCTTCTCGTGCTGCCCATGATGCCCTACCCTTTATTCGCGACGCCAAAGACACACAGATTTTCTGGGTCGGCAAGCAAAACGATAAAACCCGTTACATTGAACAAACCGCTGAACAAATCGCCCTAGGCTTGGATCGCCACGGGGCCAGGGTCACTGTTACCCACCGCGAGCCCGGCAGCATTTCCATTGGCGACGAGTTGCTGAATGAAGCCAGTGATATGGGGGCCGATCTGATCGTTACCGGTGGCTTTGGCCACTCTCGGGTCTATGATTTTGTGTTGGGGGCCACGAGCAACCACATTTTGAAAACAATGACCGTGCCAATATTACTGGCGCACTAAATTCTTGGTGCAAATCAAAATGGGTAAAAATATGCGTATGGCAATCTGCCATACGCATATTGCATGGGGATAGGTTCCCCCGCATATTTTATGATGGCAAAGAAGTCTTACGAAGATATGGAAGCACTGTTTCAAAGTCTCCGAATTTTGCTTTGGCATCCGCGTCACTGACGGTTGGCGGGATGATCACATCTTGCCCGATAGTCCAGTTTGCCGGTGTCGCCACTCCATTTGCCGCTGTTGTTTGCAATGCGTCAAGAGCACGCAATACTTCAGCAAAGTTACGGCCCACAGTCATCGGATATGTCATTGACAGTTTCAACTGCTTGTCCGGCCCGATGATGAACACAGATCGCACTGTTGCGCTGTCCGCAGGTGTGCGGCCATCAGGCAGATAAGCCTCGGCTGGCAGCATATCAAAGGCCTTGGACACGGCCAGATCTTCATCAGCAATAATCGGAAACGTTGGCGTTGCGCCGGAAGTTTTCTCAATATCTGTTTTCCATTTTTTGTGTTCTGCAACACCATCCACAGACAGGCCCATCACTTTGGTGCCGCGTTTTTGCCATTCGTCTGCAAGCTGTGCAACTGCACCGAATTCAGTGGTGCAAACAGGTGTAAAATCCTTTGGGTGACTGAATAAAATAGCCCAGCTATCACCGATCCAATCGTGAAAGTGAAACGTTCCTTCATCTGTAATTGCAGTAAAATTCGGGACAACATCATTGATACGTAAAGACATGGGGGGATTCTCCTATAAGATACAGTGGTAAATCTATAAGGCTTCGCATCCCTGCGCAAGCAAGTTAGCTTAACCGCCCATTATCCCGCGCCTGACCAAATTCAGGCCCAACAGCAAAAACACGATTAAGAAAACGCGGGTAAATTGCTCTGTGTTCAAACGGGTGCGGATTTTTTCGCCGATATACATACCGATAAAGGTCGGCACCAATAAGGCAAGACCGACAATTGCAAGATGCGCTGTTAGTTCGCCAGAAACGGTAAAGCCAATGACCAGAAACACGGATTGAATGGAAAACATCACACCAAGAGTTTGGATAAACTGATGTTTTTCCACCCTTAAAGACACCAGATAAATCGCAAGCGGCGGGCCCCAAATAGCAGTCAAGCCGCCCAAAATACCGCTACCGATACCGGCAACGATCTGGGCTGGCACATCGAATTTCAAGCTTAGCTTGGGTATATAGGAAAGCAGGCTACTGATCGCAAAAATAGATATGGCGATGCCGACACTTGTCTGAATGACTGCGATGGGTACTTTGGACCCGACAATGGCCACCGCGAAAATACCGACACTTGCAAACATGCAATAATATTTATGGCGTTTGACAATTTCCCACATACTGCCGCCGACAACTGCCTGACGCATATTGGTGGTCATGATCACAAATAGAATCATCGCAACAGCCGTGCGCGGCTCGTAGTACATCGTCATAAACCCCAACAAGAATGTTGGCAGAGCAATGCCCAGCGTTCCTTTGATGACACCGCCACATAGGCAAATTGTAATAAGCATGGTGATTTCAAAGATTGTCACATTTGCCCCTTTAGTAATTTGATCAAATTATGCAAAACTGATCAAACTGCTCTTGCCATAACCTGCGCTCGGTGCAAGTGTTCGTCTAAATATATCCAAATAACAAGGTGTTTATTATGCTTGAGAAACGCGACTTTTATATCAACGGCCAATGGGTCAAACCTGCAAAAGCCAATGATCTGAACGTGATCAACCCGGCCAATGAAGAGCCGTGTGCGGTCATCTCTCTTGGGTCGCAGGATGATACTGATGCAGCTGTTGCCGCAGCCAAGGCCGCATTCGAGCCTTGGGCCATGACACCGAAAGGCGAACGTCTGGACTTGATTAAGGCGTTGTTGGAAGAATACAAAAGGCGCGCCGGTGATATGGCCGAAGCCATTTCTATGGAAATGGGCGCACCTATTGATATGGCGCGCGCGGCACAGACCGGTGCAGGCATCTGGCATATCCAAGGGTTTATCGACAGCTTTAATGACATTGCGTTTGAAACGTCACCTTGGCCCGATGCCCCAAGCGAAAAGATTATTCATGAACCTATTGGTGTCTGTGCAATGATCACGCCATGGAACTGGCCGATGAATCAAGTTACCTTGAAAGTTATTCCGGCCCTTGCTGTCGGTTGTACGGTCGTTCTGAAACCGTCTGAGGAGTCGCCGCTATCGTCCATCGTCTTTTCTGAAATCGTAGACGCTGTCGGGTTTCCCAAAGGCGTATTCAACATGGTGAACGGCGATGGTATCGGTGTCGGCAGTCAATTGTCCTGCCACCCGGATGTCGACATGGTCAGCTTTACCGGATCGACCCGCGCAGGTCGACTGATAACAAAAGCAGCCGCCGAAACCATCAAACGCGTGACACTGGAATTGGGCGGTAAGGGTGCAAATATAATCTTTGCAGATGCCGATGAAAAAGCAGTTGTCCGCGGTGCGCGACATTGTTTTGGCAACACCGGCCAATCATGCAACGCACCGACCCGTATGCTGGTGGAACGCAGTCGTTATAATGAAGCCGTTGAACAGGCCGCCGCAGAAGCACAGAAAACAGTTGTCAACGATCCCGCACAAAACGGCCGCCACATCGGCCCTGTCGTGAATAAACTACAGTTCGATAAAATTCAGGGTTTGATAGAAGTTGGTATGAGTGAAGCACGTCTTGTTGCAGGCGGTTTGGGCAGGCCCGAAGGTTTGAATCGCGGTTACTACGTTCGCCCAACAGTCTTTGCTGATGCAAACAATGACATGACCATCGCACGCGAAGAGGTCTTTGGCCCTGTTTTGACGATGATCCCTTTTGACAGTGAAGAAGAAGCCATCAGCATTACCAATGATACCGTTTACGGTTTGACCAATTATATCCAGACGCAAGACACGGCCAAGGCAGGCCGTGTTGCACGCCGCGTGCGCTCCGGGATGGTCAGAATAAATGGCACAGATTCTACACATCCATCACCCTTTGGCGGATACAAGCAATCCGGCAATGGCCGCGAAGGTGGGCCATGGGGGCTGGAAGATTTCCTTGAGGTTAAACACGTCACCGGGTTAGAAAGCTAGAAAGCCTATAACTCTGACCCGTTGAGGATAATATGATTTCAGTGCGTGCTTTGATAAGTGCTGCGGTTCTTGCCGTTGTACCATCCATGTCTATTGCTAAAACCTGTGGTGGAAATTTCAATGACTGGATGGCAAAACTGAAAACCGAGGCTGTTTCAAAGGGTCATAGTAAATCACAGGTCAATAAGTTCTTTCGCTCAGCGCGTCTTGATCCAAAAGTCATCAGGGCCGATCGCGCGCAAGGTGTGTTTCGACTGACCTTCACAGAATTTGCCTCACGCGCCATCAGTACAAATCGCATGAATAACGGCAAAAAGAATATGCAGAAGTACAAAAATACTTTTGCCAAAGCACGAAAGACATATGGCGTGCAGCCGGAGGTGCTTACCGCCTTTTGGGCGCTTGAAACCGATTTTGGTGCGGTTCAGGGCAATTTCAACACTTTGAGCGCACTGATTACATTATCGCATGACTGCCGCCGGCCAGAGCTGTTTCGCCCCCAGATATTTGCAGCAATAAAGCTTTGGGAACGCGGGGATTTTGATCCTGTAAAAACCAAAGGCGCATGGGCCGGTGAAATCGGCATGGTGCAAATGCTGCCCGAAGACATCCTTAATCGCGGTGTAGACGGTGACGGTGACGGGCGCATCCGCCTGAAAACCAGCGCACCCGATGCACTAATGACAGGTGCGCGGCTATTGAAAGACCTTGGATGGGCCGCAAATCAGCCGTGGTTGGTTGAGGTAACTGTTCCAAAAAGGCTGAACTGGGCGGATACCGGGCTGGACAAAACCAGACCCACGTCCGATTGGGCCAAAAAGGGTGTGAAGGCGCGTAACGGCAAATTGCCCAGAGGTAATCTGCAAGCATCCCTGATGCTACCCCAAGGTCGAAAAGGGCCTGCGTTTTTGGCGATGCCGAATTTCCATGTCTATTTCGAGTGGAACAAATCCTTGGTCTATGTCACCACAGCCGCCTATTTCGCCACGCGATTGGCGGGGGCACCACCGTTCAATAAAGGCAAACCTGATCCTGCTTTCAGTGCAACTGCTATGAAATCTTTGCAAAAGAAATTGAAAACCCGCGGGCATGATGTTGGCAAAGTTGACGGTATTTTAGGGGCAAAAACCCGCGCAGCGGTGCAAAAAGAGCAGGTACGTTTGGGTTTCCCTGCGGACGCTTGGCCAACGGCGGTGCTGGCGAAGAAACTTTAAGCCTCTTCCACCATTTTCTCGGCCTCGACCAAGTCAACAGAAACAAGCTGGCTGACGCCCTGTTCGGCCATGGTTACACCGAACAGGCGGTTCATGCGCGACATGGTGATCGCGTGGTGTGTTATGATCATAAAGCGGGTGTTTGTGCGGGTGATCATTTCGTCCAGCAAGTTGCAAAAGCGCGTGACGTTTGCATCGTCCAATGGCGCATCGACCTCGTCTAGCACACAAATCGGTGACGGATTGGCCAAGAATACCGCAAAGATCAGTGACATCGCTGTCAGGGTTTGTTCACCGCCTGAAAGCAAGGACAATGTTGACAGGTGCTTACCGGGAGGTTGGCACATGATTTCCAAGCCGGCTTCCAATGGATCATCACTTTCGACCAGAACCAGATTGGCTTCACCGCCGCCGAACAAATGCGTAAACAGGTTTCTGAAGTTCTTGTTCACTTCGTCGAACGCACCCAGTAGACGTTCGCGACCCTCTTTGTTCAGGCTTGCAATGCCAGTCCGCAATTTTTTGATCGCCGCGTCCAGATCTTCCTTTTCAGTTGCCAGTAGATCGCGTTCTTCGGCGACTTCTTTGGCATCTTCTTCGGCACGTAAATTAACCGCACCCAGCGCATCACGCTGGCGGCGCAGGCGCATAACGTCATTTTCAACATTCTCGGCGTTCGGCATTTTTTCCGGATCAATTTCCAGTTGCTCCAACAAGCTGGCAGGGTCGGTTTCCAGTTCTTCGTGAATGCGGTCAGCCGCTGATGAAACCTGAATGCGTGCCGCATCTGAAACCGCATCCGAACGTGCGCGCGACTCGCGGGCATTCGATGCTTTGCGTTCAGCTTCGCGTTCTTCATTCTCTGCGCTGCGCAGGGCATTTTCAGCAACGGCCAAAGCGTCGGATCCGGCTTTAAGTCGGTCTTGCGCCGTCGCGATTGCTTTCGCCAGCTCATCGCGTTTGGCGGCAATCTCTTCAGGTGCAGCCGTTGCCTGTTTTAATTCCTCTTCGGAAGCTACCTTGCGGTCTTCAAGTTCGGAAATCCGCTTTCCGGCCGTTTCCAGACGATAGCGCCAGCCACTGGATTCTTTGGTGATCTCTTGTTGGCGTTTTAGACGTGCTTCGCCTTCACGGCGGGTTTCATCATACATAGACCGCTTGGTCAGCATCGTCATCCGCGCAGCTTCAACCGCAACTTTCAGGGTTTCGACCTGATGACGTGCAGTTTCCAGATCCCCCAGATCACGAATTCCAAGTTCGGCTTCTTTAAACGCGGCGCGCGCCGCGGCACTTTCTTCTTCCAGACGTGCTTTGGCCAATTGCAACGTTTCCAGTTTGCCCGATAACATATCGCGATCAGCTTCTGCGCGTGACATCTGCCGAGTTGCATCTGTTGCTGCATCATCAGCTTTTTTGCGATTGCGACGTGCTTCATGGTCGGCTTCTGTTGCCGCTTGCAAAGTTGCATGTGCCAGATCGAAAGCATCTCTGGCTGCTTTGGCCTTTGCATCCGCTTGTGCATAGGTTTCTTTCAATGCCAGCAAGCGGTTTTCCTGCTGCAACCGTAGCGCCGCTTCGGTCGGGGTGTCATCTGCACCCGCGCGGTATCCATCCCAGCGCCATAGGTCACCTTCAACGCTGACCAATCGCTGCCCCGGTTTTAAATCTGCCTGTAAACGTGTTCCGTCTTCACGCAAAACAAGACCGATCTGGCTTAGGCGGCGTGATAAGACGTCAGGCGCCGTTACATATGCCGCAAGGTTTTCTGCACCGTTCGGCAATTGAGCGTTTGCAGAATAATCAGCCAGATGCGCCCAACCTGAAATCCCTTCGGGTCCGACAATCGGGGCTTTTAAATCATCAGCCAAAGCAGCACCCAATGCTGCTTCATAACCTGCGGTCGCGCGCACAGTATCAATCAGTTGCGCACCTGTGTCGCGGTCTCTGGAGATAACCCGTTGCAGGGCCGCAACTTCTGCGCCCAAGGCATTCGCCATGCCTTCCGCTTCTGATAGCGCCCCACGCACATCGCTTTCGGTGGCTTGTGCGTCAACGCGTTTGCGATCCATATCGGCCAAAAGTTGTTCGGCGCGTAAAGCCATTTCATGAGATAATGCATATTTGGATTGCGCCTCGTTGAAACGCTCTTCTGCATTTTTCAAGCCATCCTGCGCAGTAACCACGGATTGTGCGGCAACCACACTTTGCTCTTCTCGTTTGCCCAAATTGGTTTGGGCTTCTTCAAGTTTTCTATGCGCTGATTGGTGGCGGGCAGACAAACGTGCGACATCTTCGGATTGCTTATCAAGATTTGCTTCTTTTTCTTGCATGATTGCGGCTGCATCACGCGCCTCTTTGTTTGAAGTTTCAACCTTTTCATCATGCCCAAGCGAGGCCTTGTCCAAAGCGTCTTTTTCCCAGTTCAACCGCTCGATGGTTTCCGTTGCGTCCTTGTTCAGGCCACGTTCGCGTTCAATATCATTGCCCAGTTGTTCAATACGCGATTGCAGTGTTTCAATGGTTTGACGCGCGCGGTTTTCCTGATCGTTCAGTGTATCGCGCTCGACAGCCAGTCTTTGCACAATTGCACCGGCAATAGCTTCTTCCTCGCGCAATGGTGGCACTTTGCCGTCCAATAAAATGCGCTGCTTACTTGCCTGTGTTGCAGCAGTCTGTGCAATCGCGGCTTCTTTTATGGCTTCGGTCAAGGCAAGTTCTGCCGCTAATCTAGCCTGATCCGCTTCTTTCCAGCGACCGTATAACAACAGGCCTTCAGCATGGCGCAACTGCTCACCAATTTCGCGATAACGGGCTGCCTGACGCGCTTGGCGGGCCAAGGTGTTTAGTTGAGCATCCAGTTGTTCAACCACATCATCAACCCGCACCAGATTGGTTTCCGCACCGCGAAGCTTCAGCTCTGCCTCATGTCGGCGTTGATAAAGACCCGAAATGCCGGCGGCCTCTTCCAAAATCCGGCGCCGTGCTTTTGGTTTTGAATTGATAAGTTCAGCAATTTTGCCTTGCCCCACCAAAGCGGGGGAATGTGCGCCGGTTGAGGCGTCCGCAAACAGCATCTGCACATCACGGGCGCGGGTTTCTTTTCCGTTTGCCTTATATGCCGACCCCACATCGCGGGTAATGCGCCGCACTACTTCCAAACTATCCGCGTCGTTAAACGCAGGTGGTGCTGTGCGGTCCTCGTTGCCCAGCAAAAGCGAAACTTCGGCGTAGTTACGTGCAGGGCGCGCTGATGCCCCGGCAAAGATCACATCATCCATGCCACCGCCACGCATTGCTGTTGGGCGATTCTCACCCATAACCCAGCGCAGCGCTTCCAGTAGATTGGATTTGCCACAGCCATTTGGACCAACAACGCCCGTCAACCCATCGGAAATAACCAATTCCGTCGGGTCTACAAAGCTTTTAAAGCCTGTCAGTCTGAGTTTACTAAACTCCACGGTGCAATCTCATCCTTTGATTCCATCTTTTGTATAAACTGTCGGCTAGACCCCCTGTGAGTCAACCTTCAATACCCTCTATATTGCGTATATTGGCAAGTTATCCACAACATATTGGCTTACTGTGCAGATTTTAGCCGTTCGAACCAATTTACACTATGACGTTATTGCGCATATCTCAGTCGTTAATTCTCTTGACCGTTGTGGTTTCTACAGTCATTAACAGGGGGCATGGTTCCCCGCTAAGATGCTCAGCATCTGGGGATCAAATGGGAATGTGGACAGGGACGACCCAAAAGGGGCCCGAAACCACAACCGCCCCCGCGACTGTATGTGGAGAGCGCCCGTCGACAACGCCACTGGTGGAAACACCGGGAAGGCAGACGGAACGCAATGATCCATAAGTCAGGAAACCAGCCTTGCAAGACCTTAACAAAGCTGTCGGGAGTGACGGCATAGGAGATTATAAAATGACAACGATGACACAAACAACAACACGCGTAAATTCAAACACACTGGCCATTGCATTCACTGCATTGATGGGTCTTGGCATTGTGATTTTCGCAGGCCATGTACAAGCATCTACACTTCACGATGCGGCACATGATGTGCGCCACGCATCCGGCTTTCCCTGCCACTAAGCCATGTTCACACGCATATTGACCAGCGCGTTGTTCGCTGGCTTTGCAGCGGGGCTGATTGCCGCCGTGCTGCAACTTGTATTTGTGCAGCCGGTTTTGCTGCATGCTGAATTATATGAAACAGGTGCAAAGCTGCATTTTGGAACCGAAGGAAGTTCAGCCCATGGGCCAGCGATGGCATTTGATGCTATGCGCGATGGGTTAAGCATTTTGTTTTCCGGGCTGATATATACCGGCTATGGTTTAATTCTGGTTGCTGCAATGGCGCTTGCGGATGAACGTGGCGTGAAGATAACCCCGCGCAAAGGTATCCTTTGGGGTATAGCCGGTTTTATCGCCGTGCATTTTGCACCCGCAATCAGCCTTCCACCTGAAGTGCCCGGAAGTGCGGCGGCAGATGTTGCAGTGCGCCAGGTCTGGTGGTTTTCAACAGTTGCTGTAACAGGTCTTGCAATGGCTTTGATTGCCTTTGGGCAAAGCTGGAAAACCTGGGGTGCAGCAGTTTTATTGTTGATAGCCCCCCATCTTATCGGCGCACCGCATCCAGAAATATTCCAAGGCACAACCCCACCCGAATTGGCTAGTCTTTTTGCCACTCGCGCATTGGGTGTTGGCCTGTCGGTATGGGCGTTACTTGGACTGTTTGCTGCATATTTCTGGCAACGTGAAGCACAAGATTAAACGGTAAAATATTGTGGCTGGCCAATATCGGGCAGCTACCTTTAACCTAATCGAATTACTGGAAATACAATGCAAAAACCACTAATGTTTCTTGTTATAGGCCTGTTTTTTGGCTTTGGCTTGGGATTCTTGTTTGCAGCGGCAAACGGTGTAACACTGGACGGCCATGACCACGATCATAATGCGGCTGCCGAGTGACTTGGCTACCCCCAAGAGCCTACGCGGGAATGCGCCCTAACAGGCAATACCGCAACCGCCCGCAAGGTCGCGCATCTTCGATCCAGCCGTCTTTTGCTGCGATGTACAAGCGTGCAAAGGCCAGAATATCTTGCTGGTCTTTGACAGGATCGATGCCTGAAAACATATATGCAGCCTTGCCTTCGGCGCGAAACGATATTGCTGTCGGGTTGGCGCATGCCGACATGCACTCAAAAGTTTCTATGTTGAAATCACGTATTTCAGTTTCTTTAGCCTTGGCAAAGATCGCTTTCAAAGCCGCCGCCAATGCTTCCCCTTTCGGAGTTGTCTCATCGTTTGCACGACATGTTGAACAAATGAAAACAGTATGGCGCAACAGTTTATCTTTCCCTTTATGCATGATGTCTTCTTATCACCTAACCCACGCGCCAAAGCCATGCAAGATAGCAACTAATGACTCTGTAAACCCTATTCACTATAACCCAATAAACGTATCCGATCGGAACCTGTAATGGCCCAAAAAATACCCGCAACTGTTGTCACCGGTTTCCTAGGTGCCGGCAAAACCACACTGATCCGCCACATGCTGCAAAACGCAAGCGGTAAGCGCATCGCCCTGATTATCAACGAGTTCGGTGATCTGGGTGTGGACGGCGATATTCTGACAGGCTGCAGCGATGAAACCTGCACCGAGGACGATGTGGTTGAACTGTCGAACGGCTGCATATGCTGTACCGTGGCCGATGAATTTATTCCCACAATCGAACTGCTTTTGGCGCGTGACCCAAAACCAGATCACATCGTGATCGAAACCTCGGGATTAGCCCTGCCGCAGCCATTGGTTCAAGCGTTTAACTGGCCCGACATTAAAACCAAAGTGACAGTTGACAGCGTGGTCACTGTGGTTGACGGCAAAGCCGTGTCCGAGGGTCACTTTGCTCATTCCGTTGAAGCTGTGGATGCACAACGTGCGTTAGATGAAAATCTGGACCACGAAACGCCACTGTCGGAACTGTTTGAAGATCAGGTCGCTTGCGCCGATATGATTGTAGTTAATAAATCTGACCTATTGGGTGAAGACGCAGCCAAAGAGCTTGTCAGCCATCTAAAAGGCGAAAGTCGCGAAGGCGTTCAAGTGATCAAGACAACCATGGGGGCATTGCCAGTGGACGTTCTGTTGGGTCAGGGGACTGCCGCAGAAGACGATATGGAAGCGCGTCACGCGCATCACCACCATCATCACGACGACCATGATGATGACCACGACGATCACCACCATGATCACGACCACGAAGCATTCGAAAGCTTCGTGGTGGAGCGCGGCGAAATTACAAATGTTGCGGCATTTTCCACTAATGTTGTAAGCATTATCCGCCAACATGAAATCCTGCGCCTAAAAGGTTTCGCTGCAGTTATAGGCAGACCCATGCGGATGACTGTTCAAGCTGTTGGTCCGCGCATTGAAAGCTATTACGACAAGCCATTCGGCAGCGACCCGCGTATTACACGATTTGTCGTGATCGGTCAGGCAGGAATGGATCAAGGTGCAATTACCAAAGCTCTGCAAGCATGACGAAAATCACTGTAAAAAAGGAAAGCCCTGTCACGGCTGACGGACATATGTTGATCAACGGCAGTGAGGCGGTTCTGCGCGAAATCTATACCGCTGAAGAGTGCTTTACTTTTACTGCTGAGGAATTGGTAAACGACAATGTATCGTTTTTCGTGGCCCGCAAAGAAGAGCGTGCCGTGGGCTGTGTCGCTTTGGTCATTGAGGCGGATTACGGCGAAGTAAAACGTCTCTATGTTCCAGATCACGCGCGCGGCTTGGGGATTGCCAAAATCCTGATGGCGCATCTTGAAGAACAGGCATCAAAGCAAGGGCTACAATCCGTGAAGCTGGAAACCGGCGAGAAACTTGTCGCCGCAGTCGCGCTTTACAAATCGCTGGGCTTTAGCGTTTGCGATAAATTTGGAAATTACGAAGACGATCCTGTTTGCCTATTCATGGAAAAGGCTCTTTAGATGCATCTGCTGGCTGCAACACCGGGAAGCATTGATGACGGGTCAGAGCCGTTTGATTTGGGCCAAACACCGGCTGACATTGTTTTCATTTCAGCCGCCGACACAGAGCTTGCAGGTCTGTCGGAAGCGCGTTCCACATTAGAAGGCACAATCGGCAGTTTACGCTTGGCCTCAATGATGCATTTGCAACATCCAATGTCAGTCGATCTGCACGTTGAGCATTGCGCGCAAAAATCCAAACTGGTAATTGCCCGTGTTTTGGGTGGAACCGGTTATTGGAAATACGGGCTTGAACAATATGCATCTCGCCTTGGGGTTGCCGGCATCCCGTTTGTTGCATTGCCCGGTGATGATAAACCCGATCAGGAGCTATGGGATTTATCCACCATCGCACGCGAAGATTGGGACGCTTTGTGGGCCTATATGGTCGAAGGTGGGCCGCAAAATGCAGAGAATTTCTTGCGCTATGCAAATGCAATGCTGGACGATACCGCTAAACCTGAACAAGCCAAACCGTTGTTGCGTGCCGGTGTTTACTGGCCGGGAAAAGGCATTGCAGATTTAACTGCCGCGCAACCGAATTGGACGGAAAACGCGCCGGTTGTCCCAATCATCTTTTACCGCGCCTTAGTGCAGGGTGCTGGATTGAACCCGATCAACAGGCTGGTCAAAAGCCTTTTGCGTCGCGGACTGAACCCGTTACCGATTTTTGTTGCCTCGTTAAAAGACGAGGTATCGGTTGCGACAATGCAAAGCCTGTTTGAAGCGGCCGCACCGTCCGTCATTTTGAACTGCACCAGCTTTGCGGTTGGCTCACCGCATCAAGATGAGCATGGGCAAGGTGCTGCCAACCCATTGACTATGGCCGCTGCAAATCAAGCGCCCGTGTTTCAAGTCGTACTTTCAGCCGCATCCGAACAGGCCTGGGAAGAAGGCTTGAACGGCCTCTCTGCCCGCGACATTGCCATGAACGTAGCCCTGCCAGAGGTTGATGGGCGCATACTGTCACGCGCGGTTTCTTTCAAAGGCGAAGCCTATTTTGACGAGGCGACCCAATGCCCCATCGCCACTTATCGCGCCCGTGGTGACCGTATCGAATTTGTTGCAGATTTGGCCAAAAACTGGGCCAAATTGCGCCACACTGAAATTGCTGAACGCAAAGTCGGAATAATCCTTGCCAACTACCCAAACAAAGACGGGCGGCTGGCGAACGGCGTCGGGCTGGATACACCAGCAGGGACGGTTCATGTGCTGAACGCATTGAATGACCAAGGTTATAACCTGCGTTCCATACCAAAAGACAGCAAAGCCCTGATGGATCAGATCATGGCCGGTCCGACAAATTGGTTGACTGATCGCGCCACCCGAACGGGCGGCGTCGATATGTCGATGGCAGATTACCAGATCGCTTACGGGCAATTACCGTGGGAAGTGCGCGAAAAGATCGAGGCACGTTGGGGCAAGCCCGAACAAGACCCGTTTTATACCCGCGGCGAGGTTGATTGCGGGCACTTTTCCCTGTCGATCTTCAGCTTTGGTAATGTGATTGTCGGTGTACAACCCGCGCGCGGCTATAATATCGATCCCAAAGATACCTACCATTCCCCCGATCTGGTGCCGCCGCATAACTACCTTGCGTTCTATTTCTGGCTACGCAACCAATATCA